>Ga0207421_10000144_pt1 | contig 83641 bp, 94 predicted proteins | sample SodLakKL_010_SED_4_FD_187542 | JGI IMG/M metagenome (GOLD analysis project Ga0207421, IMG submission 187542) | Alkaline sediment microbial communities from Lake Tanatar, Kulunda Steppe, Russia - 8KL_010_SED (SPAdes) (version 2) | ecosystem: Environmental > Aquatic > Non-marine Saline and... | reverse complement strand
CGGGGATCTGATGCTGGATGACGGGGAGACCTATGATGTTGCCGCGGATAACACCATGTCCGTCTTAATGAATCTGACAGGGTTGCCTGAGGGGCTAGTTGATTCCTGGATCCGTTTGAACAGCTCAACTTCTAGTAATTATGAACAGGGGCCCGTTTTACAATTTAAAAATGAGTATGGCATTTTTAACACTACCATACAACCAGAAGAGTCAGAATCAACCATTCATCGATATGATATGGGTGGTTATTCTATACAAAACCTAACAAACACTGAATTCATTTTTAGTAACGATATAAATGGATCAGCGATGTTCGATTCCCTAATTCTGGAGTTGACATATCAACCTCAGGCTTTCATTTACAAATGGGCCAACATCACTCTCCAAAACTCGCTCGATGAGCCGATAGCCAATGTCGCGGTGAACGCCCATGAAGAGGTCAGCAATGAACCGGCAACCTACACCCCATACAACGGCGACGACTCGACACCGCCGCCATCGGTCCTCGGTTGGCTCGACAGGGATGCCGACGACTTCAACTGCACCGGCTCGGACGGAGGGGTCGTTCTCCCGCTGCTCTCCAACAGGATCGACAGTAGCGGCATATCCCATCACGCCTGGTCTCTGGAGGCCAGCTCGGGCCCTGGCGGCTACGTCATAGGACACGGCAACATAAGCTTCGGCTCCTATCCATATCTGGACCAGCCCTTGAACGAGGACGTCAGCAAACCGATGACCATAACGGGCAGCGCTCCCGCCCTCAACCTCTCCGAGCCGTACCAAATACGGAATGAGACCGGCACTTATCTCGCGGTGGACGTCACCAACGAGGGCGACAGGGACCTCGTCGAAGAATTCCAGGTCGACTTCGTCGTCAACGGCACGTCCAACGTGAGCAGCGGTGTCGAAGAGCTCGAGGTCGGTGAGAGCACCACAGTGGCGCTTCTCTTCGAACAGACACATCCCGGCGACCTCTCACTGGACACGGTTGTGCTGTCGGACGATGGGATAATCAACGGCACGTCCGCGAGCATAGACATGACCGTGAATCTGGCCATCGTCGATCTGGTGAGGTCTCCCACCGGCGACCTGAACATCGATGACAACATGATTTTGGCTTACGAGATAAGGAACCAGGGCGTCTATGATGCGACGGAAGTGGACATCAACATCACCTACTCCGAGGATGGAGGCCCTGAGCTGCTCCTCGCTGAGCAGACGATAGACCGGATAGATGCCGGGCAGACCGTATTCCCATCGTTCGTGTGGGAGGGCGCCAAGTCCCCCGGCGAGAAGCAAACCTCCACAATGGAATTCACCGTAACAGTCAACCACGGCGAGTTCGTGGCGGGAGGGATACCGGAGTCGGACTACTCTGAGAACACGGCAAGCACAAGCACGGTCTTCATCGATGACCGGGCCGACCTGGTGCTGTCTCCCGCCGTCCTTCCAGGGGGCGGGTCGGTGGCCAATGCCGGGGTAGCACCGCCGGAGAACGCGTCGGTGGGCAAGACCGTGGACATAGGTTTCACCGTCTACAACACAGGGCTTGCAGACTTCGACGGCGCCAGGCTCACCATGTACCTGGTCGAAGGAACGGAAAGGGAGCAGATAGTCAACACCACCGTTACCTACGACGGAAGGTCGATCGACGTCCCCGCCGACGGCAACTTTAGCGGCACTGTGCAATGGAAGGTCGACGCCGATCCTAAAGATTACACGCTAGAATCGCATATAAACGAGTTCCGCACCGAGCCCGAGCGGGACTACGACAACAACCGTTTTGACACCGCCTTCACGGTGGACCCGTTGGAGCCGAGGGTCACCATCAGCACCCCTTGGGTGGTTTACGATGCGGGCGACGCCATAGTCATAACCGGCTCGGCGGTCAACCAGCACGACAGCGATCAGGCCCTCGCAGGGGAGACGGTCACCGTGTCAGTGCTCAAGGACGGCAACCCGGTGGCGCAGCGCAGCGCCGAGACCGACAGCAACGGCTTCTATCAGGTCGAGATAGAGGCCACCGACGACATGGCCGGTGCGGCGGAGCTTATGAGCGAGGTGACCGTCGACGGCGAGAGCGCCACCAGCGTTCCCCTGACGATCACCGTCAACCCGGCCACGGCCATCACCGACCAACCCATTTGGGTCTGGCTCATCATCATCGCGGTGATCGCCGCCATCCTCGGCGCCTTCAGCCTCTACGTGTACCGCTACAGCCTGGGCAAGATGGCGGAGTGCGGCGAGTGCCACGCCCTCATACCGGAGTCCTCTCGGAGCTGCCCCAACTGCGGTACCGACTTCGAGACGGGCACCGCCAAGTGCAGCGAGTGCTCCAGTTGGATACCGTCCGACTCTAGCAGCTGCCCCGAGTGCGGAGCGACCTTCATCGGCAGCACCATCGTGGGCGAGGAGGAGAGCGACCACATGCAGCAGAGGCGCGAGGCCTACGAGGCCTTCCTGGGGACTTACCGCGAGGCCGCAAAAGAGGAGATGGGGAGGAAGTTCTCCGAACCGAAGTTCAAGAAGTGGTGGAAGTCCCACCCCGAATACATCAGCTTCGAGGACTGGCTGGCCCGGGATGAGGGCGAGAAGGTGGAGAAGACCATCTCCTGCCCCGACTGCGGCTCCCCCAACGTGGTGGGCAGCAAGAACTGCCACCGTTGCGGCCACGTCTTCGGGAAAGGAGACGAGCCCGAGGTGGCCCGCCGCGTCGTCCGCCGCGAAGAGGCGGAGAAGAAGCCGGAGATAAGGACCGGCGAGCCACAGCGCAAGAAGGTCGTGGTCAAGCGCAAGCCGAAGGAGCCCGAGGAGGGTGCCGAGGAGGCCGCTGAGCCCAAAGACGAGGGGGAGAAAGACAGCAAAGGAAAGGGCTGAGCCCCATCACTCCTCGGGGGGCTTCTCGGCCCCCTTGATCTCCTTGAGCTTGCGCCGCATCTCGGTTATGACGTTGTCCGGGTCCTTGTAGTAGGAAGAGATGATGGACGCCACCTTGCGGAAGTTGTCCACCCCGGTCGCTTTCATGTAGTCGAGGATGTCTATGCGGCGCTTGACCTCGCGCTCCATCTGCCGCGGCGACCAGTTCCTTATGCTCCTGATCTTCTCGTAGACATAGGAATGGCCTGAGAAGTAGAAGGTGTCATCGGCCGGGTTCCAGGTGAAGACGGTGTTGGTGATGAGCTCCCCGCTCTCCGGATCCATCCCAACCATCTCGGTCACGGCCTTGACGCGCCTGGTCATCTTGTCGCCCACCTTCACCTGCCCCTGGAGCAGCACCACGTCCAAGGAGCTCAACAGCGCCCGGGGCAGGTTGATGGGCTCGTTCTCCATCCGATGGACCATGGACTGCACGTCCTCAGCGTGGAATGTGGAATAGGAGGGGTGGCCGGTGGCCATGGCCTGGAAGACCACGTAGGCCTCGGCCCCGCGGACCTCGCCCACCATCATGTACTGCGGCCTCTGCCGCAGCGCGGCGCGTAGGAGGTCGAACATCGTCACCTCCCCGCCCATCTCCGCTCCGAAGGCCTGTCTGGTCACGCTCGGTATCCAGTTCTCGTGGGGAAGGTTGAGCTCGCGGGTGTCCTCGATGCTGACGATCTTCATCTGCGGCGGTATGAACAGCAGGGTGGCGTTGAGGGTGGTGGTCTTGCCGCTGGCGGTGCCGCCGCAGACCATGATGGAGTTCCCGTACTCGATGCAGAGCCAGGTGTAGGCGACCATCTCCAGTGACATGGTGCGGAAGCGCACCAGGTCCACTGGGGTGAAGGGGTTCTCGCGGAAGCGCCTGATGGTGAAGGACGAGCCCCGCTTGGTGACGTGCTTGGACAGGGTGGCGTTCAGCCTCGAGCCGTCGGGCATGGTGGCGTCGAGCATGGGGTTGGCCACCGAGATGTGCTTGCCGCACTTCTGCGCCAGCCATGACACGTAGCGGTCCAGCTCGGGTTCGTTGTCGAACCTGATGTTGGAACGGATGGAGCCGTATTTGCGGTGGTATATGAACAGGGGGATGTCCACGCCGTCGCAGGAGCAGTCCTCCACCCCCGCGTCGGTCATCATCACGTTTATCGCCCCGTAGCCGATGAAGTCGCGGCGCAGGTAGTAGTATATCCGCTCATTGGACGACTCGCCGAGGACGATCTCCATGCTCTGCAGCAGGCGGTCGAGGGCGATGCGGAGTATCTCCTTGCGCTCCTCGTCGCCGGTCTCCTCCCCGGTCTGGTTGAGGGTGCTGGTCAATGCCTCCTTGAGGGCCTCCAGCAGCAGCTCCTCGTCCTCGGAGAGCTGTGGCTCTATAACCTCGTAGAGGTGTTCCCCCAGGGCTCGGTCGTAGTTTATGCGCACGTAGGTGTAGGGCTCCTCCACCGGGTGAATCTCCACCATCCGCACATCGTCCCCCATGATGGGGGGTATGTGGGTTATCTCGCGCTCCTCCTTGATCTGGGTGGGTATCTTCACCCGCATGGGCTTGTCCTTGATGTTCAGGAGCACCGAGCCGTACTTGGAGGTGAAACTGCCCCGCGTCTTGGTGCCCACATCGCCGTTCTTGCGCGCCATTCAGTTCACCCCAGTATCGCCAGCGACACCATGCCCGCCAGGAGCATGATGAAGCCGTGCCTCATTCCGTTCGCGATCCTCCCGTCCTGCAGCACCCCCGCCATGATGCCGTTGCCCACCGCGTACACGATGACCGAGACCACGAAGACCACCTGCACCTCGGTTATGATGGGGACGTTTATCATCGCCCCCTCGACGTTGATGTCGAGCATAGCCGGCAGGAAGACGCTGTTCATGATGAATATGGTGGCGATGAACACGAAGAAGGCGATGTAGATGACCATCATGTACATGACCATCTCCACCTTCCTCTCCTCCTCCATGAGCCGGGCCTCGCGGGCGTCCTTGGCCACCATCTGCAGCACGTCGGAGACGTTGCCACCGGCGTTGTTGGCCTTGACTATGATGGCGATCATCCTCTCCACCAGCGGGGTCTGGATGCGGTCCACGAAGAGGGTGAGGGCCTCGGTGGCGGGCACGCCCCACTCGATCTGCGCCGCCATCTTCCTTATCTCCGGCGAGAGCTTTCCGTACTTTCCCCGTGAAGCCACCTGGATGGACTCGGGCAGGGTCATGCCAAAGCGCCCCGCCTCCGCCACGTCGCGGAGGAAATCGGGGAGGCGGGCCTCGATGTCCGCCTTCTTCTTCGCCACCGAGGTTCCGTAGAACCCGTAGGGTCCGAGTATCACCAGCAGGCCGATGGCCATGAGCTCGTACCACTCCAGCGCGAAGGTCATGCCCCCCGTCTGCACCAGCGCAGCGACCGCGAAGAACACCATTCCGATGCCCAGGCTGAGGCCGAGCATGGGATATCCGTAGTCGCGGCCCTTGGACCCCTGCAGGCGGGAGATGTCCATTATGTCCTCTTTGATGACCTCGGTCCTCATACCCGCGCCTCCTCGGTCATGTTCCACACGTAGAATATGAAGCCTATCTGCGACACCGGGACCATGAGAGCCACCACCAAGTACAGCAGGGTTATGGCGATACCCGAGTCGAGGCCGCCGATGATGGCCATTATGGCCATGATGATTACCAGGAACAGCGGGAAGGCCACGACCACCGTCACGTAGGTCTCGGCCATGAGGCCCAGGTTCTCCAGCATCGCCCGGTTCTGTATCTTCATCTCCCTCTCGTACTGCTCCGCCTTCTGCAGGAAGTACGGCTTGAGCTGGCCGCCGGATGTGGAGGTGGTGACGACGCCCTGCAGGAAGTCCTGGAAGCGGTCGGAGGGGGTCCGCTGCGCTCCACGGGACACGGCGGTGATCACGTCGATGCCCAAGAGCTCGGTGTCGCGGGTGATCCATTCCGCCTCCTCCTTGACCGAGCCGTAGATGTTCTGGCGGGCAAGCTCCTTGAATATCACGTCCACGTTCACATCCGCCGATGCCAGGGCGGAGATGAAGCTCATCGCCGGGCCGATGCGTTTGTTGATGTCCCGGCCCCGGCTGCTGGCGTTGGAGCCGGGTATGATGCTGAGCAGCCCGTAGACCGCCATGCCCGCGATCAGCGGCAGCATGACCGCCGCCGCCAGGGCGACCTCGAAAGGCTCCAGCACCGCCAGGAGAACGATGCCCACCACAGCGGCGAGCAGCACCGCCAGCAGGGAGGTGAACCACATGTAGGCCTTGTACTCCTCTGCCAACAGAGGCATGTGCGCCTGCAACAGGGCGTCCTCCAACTTGATGTTGGCCTTGGCCTTCATGGCGGCGTTGCCCAGGACCTTCCAACAGAAGGCCTGGTACGGTGTCAGCTTGATGTGGTCCGGCTTGAGGCCCTTCTGCAGCTTTATCAGCCGGGGGTGCTCGTGCTCGGCGGCGTCCTCCGAGCGCTTGGTCTTGGAATAGGTCTTGGACTTGCTGGGGTCCAGGCGGGAGAAGACGTCCGATATCTCAGGCGACATCCTCTTCCTCCTGGGCCAGGCGCGTGGCCACGATGCGCATCACCTTGTCCGGCTCGTTGCTGTAGCGGTTTATCAACGCCCATATCTGCCGGTGGTCGTTGATGTTCTTCTTCTCCATGTAGCGGATGATGTCCACCCGGCGTTGGAACTCATTGTCCATCTCCTCATGGGTTATGCCCTTGAGCTCGATTATCTTGTCGAACATGTAGCTCTGCCCCTTGAAGATGAACTCGTCGCTCACCGGGTCCCATTGGAAAACGGTGTTGGTGATGAGCTCGTTGGTGTCCGGCTCGAAACCGACGATCTCCACCAGCTCCCGGACCCGCCTCACCATGTCCTTGCCGACCCGCGCCGGCGCTTGGATTATGACGTTGCGCAGCGAGGTGAGCAGTATGCGGGGGATGCTGAGGGGCGGGTTCTCCAGACGGCTGACCATGGACTTGACGGAGTCGGCGTGCATGGTGGAGTAGGTGGTATGGCCGGTGGCCATCGCCTGGAACATGTTGTAGGTCTCCTTGCCCCTGACCTCGCCGACGATGATGTAGTTGGGCCGCTGCCTCATCGCCGCCCGCACCAGGTCGTACATGTCGATGTCGCCGGCGGCCTTGCCATCCTGGTCCCTCTGCCCGGAGCCCGCCCGGGTGACGCTCGGAATCCAGTTGTCGTGGGGGAGGTTGATCTCGCGGGTGTCCTCCATGCTCACCACCTTGGCCCCTGGAGGTATGAACAGCGCCAGGGCGTTGAGGGTCGAGGTCTTGCCGGCGCCGGTGCCGCCGCATACCAGGCAGGACTCGCCGTTCTCCACCGCTATCCAGATATAGGCTATCATCTCCGCCGAGGCGGTCCTCCCCCGCACCAGGTCGGTGGGGGTGAACGGGCGGTCCTTGAAGCGCCTGATGGTGAAGGTGGACCCGTGGGCGGTCACCTCGTCGGAGTAGGTGGCCTGCACGCGGTGCCCCTCGGGAGTGGTGCCGTCGAGAAGCGGGGAGGAGACGGTTATCTGCCGGGCGCAACGCTGCCCCAGGGCGATGATGAACGAGTCCAGCTCATCCTTGCTCTCGAACATAACCGAGCTCCTTATGCTCTCGTAGCGCGCGTGATAGAGGTAGATGCTGATGCCGTGACCGTCGCAGGACACGTCCTCGATGCTGTCGTCGCGCACCAGCACGTCGATGGGCCCGTACCCCACCAGGTCGCGAATTATATAATAGCCGATCTTGGCCTGCGCCGTCTTGTCGACCTCGATCCTGCGGCTCTCCAGGAAACCCATCACGCTCTCGCTTATGTATCGGGACTTCTCCATCTTCCCCAGGCGCTCCCAGTCATATCCCAGGGTGCGCTGCAGGGTGTCTTTTATCCGCTCCAGCAGCCGTTGCTGGAAGTCGTCCAGCTCGGGCTCGATGACATCGAGGCGGTACTCGTTCAGCAGCTTGTCGTAGACCACCTGGATGTAGCAGTAGCCCTCTCGTATCGGGTAGGTCTCCAAGACCTCCATCTCATCCACGGGGTAGCTTGGTATGAAAATCACGCCCACCGTCTCCCCTCCGGGGCCCTCCTCTTTCGCCCGCGCCACCTTGATCATGGTCGGCTTCTTGGAGGACTTGCGCAGGAACTTGGCGTAGCGGTCCAGCAGCTTACCGCCCGCCCCCTTCTCGTCGCGCCTGGCCTCCATGGGGATCACTCCAGGACCACCTCGGTCCAGACCTTCGTTATCTCAATTTCGTTCAGGTCGTTGAAGATCACGGTGACCTCGCCGCCGTCGCGGCTGACGCTGTCGGCCACCTCTGGCATGAAGCGTTCGTTGAGCCAATCCTCCCAGGCCGCGGCATAGGCGCTGTCGATGACCATGGTGACCGTATCATCGCCCGGGGTGAGCTCATAATGCTGAATGTCGTTGACATCGAGTCTGACGCCGGACGCACCATCGCCGATCCTCTCGCTGTCATCGCCAACGAGTTCGTACATGGTCAGCCGCAGGTCGTATCCGCCCCCGGAGCTGGGTGAGGCGGCGATCTGCGGCGCCACCTTCACCAGACCCCCGTCGGGCTGGAACACCACCACCGCGCCCATCTCGTAGGAGATCCGTTGCTCCAGCTTCGAGTTCTGGTACACCAGGTATTCCAGGGACCCGGTCGATTTTATAGGTTCGCTCAGCCCGGCGAAGTCTACGCTTATGCTGGTATCCGAGACCTTGGACGGCGTGAAGTCCAGTTTGCCGAGCACCGTCTTGCCGAAGAGCGGGACCTTGGAAGGGGCCAAGGGGATGGACACGAACTGCTGGTCGTCGGTCTCCATCAGGCCGTTGACGCTCTTCACGGTGGAGAAGCGGGACAGCGTCTCGTTCATGAACTCCTGCTCGTTCTGCTTCTCCCAGGCGGGTATGTAGGTGGTTATCAGCAGGGAGAGCAGAGTGAGCAGCACCAGGATTGCGAATATGGTGCCGATGACGGACGCCACGCCGTCATCTCCGCGCATCCTCCTCTTCCAGCGCATCGTTCTATCGAACTTGTTCATCAGCATGCCCCGCCAGTGCAAGTATATCGCAGACTCTACATATATATTAATTGAGGGCGATTTCCGGTGGGCCAATCAGTAAAGTTTATAACAGGACTGTGTCTTTAAGGCGTTACACGCCGCGGTAACTCAGTTGGGAGAGTGCAAGACTGAAGATCTTGAAGTCGCTGGTTCGAGTCCGGCCCGCGGCACCATCCGTGCCTGTTCTATAGAAAAACGATTTATCGGCCGTGGAGATTGCCATGCCATCGCCCGTGGAGATAACCAGGTTCGAGATCACCGGCCTCGATGCCAAGCGCTTCCAGAGGATGGGAGGGGGGTCGGCGGACGTCCGCATCGACCAGAACAGCGCCATCACCCAGGTCACCGCCCTGTCCGAGACGGAAGGGGCGGTCGCCTTCCGCTTCTGCGTCAGCTATTCCGGCATGGGGTACGTCAACATCGAGGGGGAACTGCTCTTCCGCGGCCCCGCCCAGGAGGTCGCCACATCCTGGATGGAGAGGGGCCAGATACCGAGCGAGGAGGCCAACGCGATACACAGCTCCATCGTCTCCAGCTGCATGGTCTCGGCGGTGCTGGTGGCGCGCGAGGCCAAGCTGCCGCCTCCATTCCCTCTGCCGCGGGTGAACGTGAAGCGCCCCCCGCCTCCGGGGCCGGAAGTGGCCTGATCACTTGATGTGGTCCAGGGTGAAGGAGCCTATGTTCAGGCCCCGGTCGCTCCATGTGTAGCGCACATCGTTCCGGGTCTGCACGTCGGTTATTCCCTTGACGGCGAAGAAGTTGCGCTGGTTGTCGATCTTGAAATCGAGCATGCCGTCGACGATCATGCTCAGCATCTGGATCTCCTGCTCCTGCTGCAGCCCCTTCTCCAGCACCAAGAGCGACACCGCCCGGTCCTTCTTACGCTTGCCCACGAAGGGGCTGAGGAAGCGGAAGGCCTTGTTGATGTCCGAATAGGCTATGAGGTTGGAGAGGGAGCGGAAACCTAGGCGGTAGTAGTCATGGTCCTGCTTGAATTCGGCGGCGATCTTGTCCACCGCCGCCGAGATGGCGTCGTGGCTCTCCGGGGATTCGATGTACGCCGTGTAAGGGTCGTCCCCTGGTTCGTCCACGGTGCGGCTGTAGGCGTCCACGTACTTGACCAGCCCCAGCTTCTCGTATTCCTCGTAGCCGGAGATGATCCTTTCCATCTCCGCCCGAATCTCCGTCGGGCTGCTGTCCGTCAGGACCCATAGCGCCGGCACGCCCTTTACCAGCCCCTCGGCGACGAACTCGTTGACCAGTATCTCCTTGCCCACGAAGGAGGGCCCGTAGGCCAGCAGGCTGCTGCCGAACGGATAGCCTCCCAGCAATAAATCGTTGAGGCGCTGGTTGCCGGTGTGCGCCTTCTTGGCGCTCACTTCCGCGAGGCGGTCCTCCTCGCGGACGTCTATCTCCTCCTCGATGAGGTCTAGCTCGCGGCGGCGCAGCTCCTCCATCTTGCTGTTGAGGTAGCTCTCCTTTTTGCGGATCTCCTCCTCCTTGTTGGTGACCTCGCCGCGCAGATCCTCGAGGCGCTTCTGCATCTTCAGCTCGTCGATGCCGTCGACCTGGGCCTTCTCGCTGGCGAAGCGCTTCTGCTCCTCGTCGACCATCCTCTCGCGGTAGATGAGGTCCTCCTCGCGCCGCACCAGCTCCTCCTCCTTGTAGCGCAGCAGGCTGCGCAGGCGGTTGAGCTCCTCGGAGCGGTCCTCCAGCTGCACGCGGAGGCGCTGGTTCTCCCGCTCCAGGGTGATGCGTTCCTCCTTCCAGTTCTCCAGCTCCTTCATGCGCTGATCGAGGAAGGCATCGGCATCCTCGCGCCCCATCTCGACGAGCTCCAGCTTCTCCTTGGTCATAGCGTCGGCGATGCGTTTGTTCTCCACATCGGCCTCGATCTCGGCCATCTTGGCCTCCAGCGCCGGGGTCTCTTCCTCCATTTTGTTCTCTACCTCGGCGGCCTCCTTGGCGTGCTGGTCCAGCGCCTCCGGGCGCTCCAGAAGGTTGCGGAGCACCCCCCTCATTTCCGAGTCCAGCGCCTCTATGCGCTTCTGCACCTCGATGTACTTCTGCGTCTCGGGACAGAGCTGCTCCGCCACCGAGCCCAATTTGTTGGACAGGCCGTCCATGCGCATGCGGAAACGCTCCAGGCGCGTGCGCAGTGAAGGGCGGGCGTCGAGGACATCGTCAAGCGTGGCGTGGGTGCCCGCGGCGCCCTCGCGGGCGGCCTCGAGCTCCTCGGTCAGCTGAGCCTTCTCGTCCTCCAGCTGCATGATCCTCTTTCTCAGCTCGAAGGACTCCTCGCCCTCCGCCGCCTGCGTCCCCCCCGAGAGCCAGGAGACCAGGCTGGAGTCGTCGCCCTTGAGCCACTTGCGCAGCGAGTCGCTGCCTTTGTTCCCCTCGTCGTCCTCCATGCTAACCGTCCGCGCGTCATTCTCCGATGAGGTAGAGCAGCACTGCCTCGTTGACCATCGCTTTCACCGCGGGCGCTCGGGACGCCGCCGGCCCGTAGGCCTGGACAATCAGCGAGCGGTATTCCTCCGCCCCCATATGGCGGTTTGCCTCGAAGAAGTCCCGGGCTCCGGGCACCTCTCCCCGCTCGTAGTCCAGCAGTGTAGTGGCCTTCAAGACCTCACCCTTGATGGCCGGGGCCATCCGTTATACTATTAACGTAGCGAATATAAAGCATATGTCCTCCTGGCTGACGCCATTCGCCCATGGGCCTCGCGGGCCGTGCAAAGGTTTTATATGCTCCCGTCAATCCAAGCGATGAGGACGGGGACGGATGCGAGAGGTATTCATCGACGTGAGGGACAGCGGCATAACCCTGACCGAGGTACTCCGCAAGATCGAGGAGATCCAGTCAGACAACCCCGACCTGGAGATATTCCTGGACGGCGATCTGCAGGCCATACGGAGCCGCCCCCGCCAGAGCGGCGGGCACAGGGTCTGAGATGCCGGGAGGCGATCGGTTGCGAAGAGAGGAAGTGCTCAAGGACAAGGTCAAGCCCATCGATTTCGACCGCATAGAGAGCGTCACCGACCTGATGGAGGCCTACAAGGACAGCTCCATCCAGAGCCGGGCGCTGGCCACCTGCGCCGCCGCCCTGGAGAACGCCCTCGAGGACGAGGACCGCCCCACGGTGATACTCGGACTCTCCGGGGCGCTGATAGCCGGCGGCTTGCGCAAGGTGATATGCGACCTCATCAAGCGCGGCGTGGTGGACGTGATAGTGACCATCGGCGCCATACCGTACCAGGACTTCTACCAGGCCCGCGGGTTCCACCATTACAAGTGCTCGCCCCACGCCGACGACCTCGGCTTGAGGGAGCTTTACCTCGACCGCATCTACGACACCCTCGTGGACGAGGAGAAGTTCCGCGAGACCGATGAGTACATCGGCCGCATCGCCGAGTCCCTGGAGCCGAGGCCGTACTCGTCCCGCGAGTTCCTGGACATACTGGGCGCCCATCTGGACGATGATGAGTCCATCCTCTGCAACGCCCACCGCCACGGCGTGCCGGTGTTCGCCCCGGCGCTGAACGACTCGTCCATAGGGATTGGGCTGACGCATATGTACGCGCGCAAGCGCGGCAGCGGCGAGCCGACCATGAGCCTCGACCCCATCCGCGACAACTACGAGCTCACCCAGGTCAAGATAAGGTCGGAGAAGACCGCCGTCATGTACATCGGCGGCGGGATACCGAAGAACTTCATCCAGCAGCTCGAGGTCATCGCCGAGATGCTGGGCCACGACATGGGCGGCCACCACTACGCGGTGCAGGTGACCACCGACGTGCCCTTCTGGGGAGGGCTTTCGGGATGCACATTCGAGGAGGCGCAGTCCTGGGGGAAGATCAACCGCGAGGCCCGCAAGGCGGTGGCCTACGTGGAGGCCACCATCGGTCTCAGCCTCATCGCCGGCCATATACTGCAGAAGGGCGTCTGGAAGGGCCGAGACCGCCTGCGTTTCCACTGGGAAGGCGACGAGCTCAAGGCCATCGAAAGAGTGGGCCCGTGAAGGCTGGCCGCCGCGGCCGCCTCACCATCGGCCTGTACAACTCCTACGACCCGCGGCGCTTCCGCGAGGCCCACCGGCGCGCCCTGGCGCGGGCGGGCCCCTTGGCGCTGGCCTTCGATGCCAACCTCGCCACCCTCGGTTTCCCCTTCCCCGATGACCTGTCCCGGCCGGCGGAGGTGGCGGAATGGGTGGCCTCCGGCACCAGCATCGGCGAGGACGGCGGTTACCTGAAGAGCCTCAGCGCCGCGGGGCGTTTCCAATCCTTCCCCGCTCCCGGCAAGGGCTTCCCCCCGCAGCTGGGGGAGCCGGTGACCACCACCTCCCGGCCCCGGGAGGGCAGGGAGGCCGGCGTCAGCGAGGTGGCGGCCATACTCGAAGAGGGAAGGAGCGTGCTGCTGGTCTTCGGTCTCGGGCCCCACGGGCTGCCGCGCAAGGTCGCTGAGATCGCCCGCAGCGACCTCGACGTCACCGGGAGACGGATGTCCTTGGAGACCTGCACCGCGCTGGGCGCGGTGGTCGCCGCCATCGCCGCCCGGACCGATCAATAATTGAGATAGCTGATGCCATCGGGCAGGCGGACGCCCTCCCCGGCGACGACGGAGCCCACCACCGCCGCGTCCTCTGACCGCTTGACGAACGCCTCGGCGTCGTCCTCGGGCATGGCCATGATGAAGCCCATGCCCATGTTGAAGGTCTGGTACATCTCCTCGTCGCTTATCGAGCCCCATTCCTGCAGCAGCCCGAATATCGGCTGCGGCTGCGGCGGCCCGCTTATCTCGTAGCAGAGGCCGCGGCGCAGGCGCAGCAGGTTTCTCATGCCTCCGCCGGTGATGTTCACCAGGCCGTGGACATCCCCCTCATCCAGCGCGGTCAGCGCCTGGCGGACGTATATCTCCGTGGGGCGGAGAAGCTCCATGCCCACGCTGCCCTCCAGGCCGGGGGCGCTGTCGAGCAGGGGGACGCCCTCGCTCTCCAGCACCTTGCGCGCCAGGGTGAGGCCGTTGGAGTGTATGCCCGAGGAGCGCAGGGCCACCAGCAGGTCGCCCTCCTCCACACCTTGGCCGTCGACGAGGCGGTCCTTCTCCATATAGCCCAGGCAGGTCCCTGAGATGTCCAGGCCCTTGACCATCTCCGGCAGCACGGCGATCTCCCCGCCGACGATGTCCATGTTCGAGAGGGCCGCGCCCCGCTCCAGGCCCTTGCCCACCTCGGCGGTGAGGGCCTCATCAGGGCGGTCGATGGCGATGTAGTCCACGAACGCCACCGGCTCGGCGCCGACGCAGACGGTGTCGTTGACGTTCATGGCCACGCAGTCGATGCCCACGGTGTCCCAGACCCCCAGCTCCTCCGCCAGCAGCAGCTTGGTGCCCACCCCGTCGGTGCACAGGGTGAGATAGACGTCCCCGAAGTCGATGAGGCCGGCGAACTGCCCTTCTGCGTCCACCCTCGTGCCCCTTCCCTGGCGGCGGTACGCCAGCTGCTTTACCAAAGACCCTATGGCCCCTGATTTCCGGTCGATGTCCACGCCCGCTTTGGCGTAGGTCCATGGTTCGCGCGTCATTGCCCTCGCACGGTAATCTTGGACACCCGTATATTATTGTTCTCCGCAGCAGAAAGCATATATCGGAGCCCCGGAATCAATCATGCGATGACCAGGCGCTGGGTCGCAGAGAGGAAGGGGGAGCACTATTACCGCATGGCCAAGAGGATGGATTATCGCTCGCGGGCGGCCTTCAAGCTCATCCAGATCGATGAGCGCTTCCGCGTGTTCCGCCCCGGCGACAAGGTCCTGGACCTCGGCGCCGCCCCCGGCGGCTGGCTGCAGGTGGCCGTGGACCTGGTGGAGCCGGGCGGCACGGTGGCCGGCATCGACCTGCGCTCTATCAGAAAGGTCCCCGGCGCCAGGACCGTCAAGGGCGACATCCGTTCGCCGGAATCGCTGCGTCGCCTCCGCGGGATGCTCGACGGGCGCGCCGACGTGATCATCTCCGACATGGCCCCCAACATCAGCGGCGCCTACTCCACCGACCACGCCCGCTCGGTGGAGCTCTGCGAGCACTGCCTGGCAGCGGCGTCCACCACGCTCAAGGAGGGGGGCAAGATGGTGATGAAGGTGTTCCAGGGAGACCTCATGCCCCGTCTCCTCCAGGATGTGGAGGCCGCGTTCGATGATGTCAAGGTCCATTCACCGGACGCCAGCCGCAAGACCTCCTCGGAGCTCTACATCATCGCCGCCGGGTTCCGCGGCGCCGTGGACGCCCACGAGGCCGCCGAGAATGAGGAGGATGCGCCGGAGTTCTCCAAGAAGGGGAGCCTGCCATGAGGCCCGGGAAGATCGCCGCGGTGGGCTGGAACTACCGCCCCCACCTGCAGGAGGCCCGCGCCTCGCTGCCCCGCGAGCCCATCTATTCCTCAAGCCTTCGAGCGCCGTCATCGGCGACGGCGAGCCCATAGTGGTCCCTCCCGGCGTCGGCAGGGGGGACCACGAGGTGGAACTGGCGGTCATCATCGGAAGCGGCTGCCGCCGCGTCAGCGAGGCGGAGGCCCTCCCCCACGTGTCGCACTTGGCGGTGGCCAACGACGTCACCGCCCGCGACCTCCAGAACACCGCGCGACCAGGGCGGCCCATGGTCGATGGCCAAGGGCATGGACACCTTCGCCCCGTTGTCGGAGCCGCTGCCGCTGGACGCGGTCGACGACCTGCAAAACCTGGACCTGAGCCTGAAGGTCAACGGCGAGCTGCGCCAGCACGGCAGCACGTCGCGGATGATATTCCCGGTCCCGAGGCTGATCGCCCACATCTCCCGCTTCATGACCCTGGAGGCCGGCGACGTGATCATGACCGGCACCCCGGAGGGGGTGGGCCCGGTGGTGCCCGGCGACGAGGTGCTCGCCGCCATCGAGGGCGTCGGCGAGCTGCGCAACCCGGTGCGCTAGTCCCAGAAGCGCTTGGTGCGCGCGTAGTCTATCTCCGCCGCCAGTATGTCCCGCAGCAACGCGTCCTCGTCCTGGTGGTGGCCCCGCAGGATGCGGGCGGCGGCGTCCGGCCCCACGCCCCGCGCCGCGAGGACCAGCAGCGCCCTGCCCCCGAACTCCCGCACCAGCTCGGCGTTCTTCACCATGCGCCCGACCTCTGCCTTCGACTCCCCCTTGGGCTTCTCCTGCCGCAGCAACGCGACCTTGTCCTTCTCGTATCCCTTGAGGGCGGCCAACATCAGGCCTCCGCAACGGGGGCACTCCATCCTCCTCGGCGCGGAGGCCAGCGGCTGCCGCCACTGGCCGTGGCAGCTGAGGCAGCTGAGGTGGAGGGTCTCGTCCTCCAGACGCTTCTTCAGCGCCATCAGTATGGAGCGGTCCGCCCGCGCCGGCTGCACCAGCTCCTTGATGTCCTTTATGCCCGCTCTCCCGACCGGGCCGATGCGGCAGGTCTGCATGAGCAGCTCCCCGTCCCGCAGGCGGCGGAAGAACTCGCGCGCGCTCTCGATGTCCATATCCTCGCGCAGGACCTTGTCCATGGCCTCCTCGTACGCGGGGCTCCCCTCGTAGACGTCCATCAGCCGCTGCATACGCATGTAGCGGTAGTCCGCGTCGCGGTCCACGATGCCGAACTTCTTTGCCACGTAGACGAAGCGGCGCCGCAGGATGTTGGAGTTGCGCACCACCAGCCGCAACAGGCCGTCGAGGGCCTCCGGCCTCACCGACGAGAGGGTCTCGGATATCACCGCTCCGTCGATGCGGCGCGGCAGCTCCAGCATTATGCGGTAGGCGTCGGAGCTGGTGCCGACCCCCTCTCCCAGGCGAGCCGACAGCAGCACCGACAGCATCTTGCCCACGGTGTCGTTTACCTTGCTGCCGTGGCATGAGTTTATTATGGCCAGCTTGTCACCGGTCTCGATGGTCAACAGCTCGTCGGAGGGCATGAGGCCCTCCTCCCTCTGCTTGTCCAGGTACTCGTGGACCCTCCTCTTGGCCTCCTCGCCGCCTTCGTAGCCGTCGGGGCCGCCGAGGCGCCGCAGTCGGCCCACCTCCATGGCAACGCCGCAGGGCACCGGTATGTCCTCCCCGATCCAGGACGGGACGTTGCCGATGTCGCCCACCCTCTCCACCAGCAGCTCGTCCTCGCGCACCTCGATTATCCTCCAGCTGCGGCCTTGGGCGATGAAGGTTGCGAAGGGCTCGGCGAAGCTCATCACGAAGCTCTCGTCGAGGGTGCCGACGATGCCGCGGGTGCCGATGTCCCGGATGAGGAAGGTGCGCTCGTCGGGGATCATCGAGATGTTGTCGTAGAAGTACTTCATCCCCTTGCGGCTGCGCCTGTAGCTCCCATCGCCGACGTAGACGAGGCTGATGGACGCCAGCTGCTCCACGGTGCGGTCGAAGGCCTCCCGGGGCAGGTCCTGGAAATGGCTCGCGCCGGTCACCAGGCGGTAGGCCTCGTCCAGTTCCGCCGCGCCCGACATGGCCATCGCCACCAGCTGGTTGGCGAGGACCGTCAGCGGCGCCGGGCGGGCGACGTCCTTGTCCATGTCCCCCTCCTGGGCGCGGCGGCAGATCACCATCGACTCCAGCAGCTCGTCGGGGTCGGTGGCTAGGACCACGCCCTTGGTCACTTGGTCGATGCGGTGGCCGGCGCGGCCGATCCGCTGCGTCAGCCGCGAGGCCTGGCGCGGGGAGTTGTACTGTATCACCAGGTCGGTGCTGCCCACGTCGATGCCCAGCTCGAGGGACGATGTGCAAACCAGGGCCTTGAGCTCCCCCGACTTGAAGCGCTCCTCCATGTCCACCCGTATCTCCTTGGAGAGTGAGCCGTGATGGACTCCCAGGGGGAACGAAGCGTCCCAGATGTGGTAGCGGGCGGAGATCACCTCAGCCGCCTCGCGGGTGTTCACGAAGAACAGGCAGGACTGGCTGCTCTCTATGTGCTCCCGCGCCAGCCTCATCATGGAGACCATCTCCGGGTCGGCGCGGAGCTCCTCGGCCAGCCTCCCGTCCTCCTGCTGGCGCTCCGGGGCCTGGACGCTCATGAGGACCTCCTTCTCCACCGGGAAGGAGCGCAGCTCCGCCCGCCTCCCCGCGCCTTCGAGGTAGCGTCTCGTCCAGTGCTCGTCGCCCACGGTGGCGGAGAGGCCGATGCGCTGGAACTCGCCGCAGAACGAGACGAGCCTCTCCAGGCCCACCGCAAGCTGGGCGCCGCGCTCGTTCGAGGCGAGCTCGTGGACCTCGTCCACGATCACGTGCCGCACATTGCGCAGGTGCTCCCGCAGGCGCTTGCCGGTGAACAGCACCTGCAGGGTCTCCGGGGTGGTGATCAGGACCTGCGGCGGCTGGCGGGACTGCCTCGCCCTCTCGGCCTGGGAGGTGTCTCCGTGCCGCACCCCCACACTCACCCCCAGCTCTCGGCCCATCTCCTGCAGCCGGCGGAGCATGTCGCGGTTGAGGGCCCGCAGCGGTGTGATGTAGAGGCAGGAGATCCCCTCGCCCCCCTCCTGCAGTATGCGGTGGAAGACCGGCAGCATGGCCGCCTCGGTCTTGCCGATGCCGGTCGGAGCGATGACCAGCAGATGAGCCCCCTGCAGCACCAGCGGTATGGCCTCGCGCTGCGGCGGCGTGGGCGACGTTATGCCCCGGCGGCGGAGCAGCCCGCTAATGCGTGGGTCGAGCATCTCGAAGGACATCGGCCCGGTTTCCAGAGCGAGGATGTTATTAAAGATGTCGAAGCGCCCCGAACGGTGGTGCCACTCAGTCCTGGAAGAGGCTTCGCCATTTCTCCGCCTGCACCTCGAAGCGGTACTCGCGGCGCACCAGGTCCCCGCCGGCGGCGGCCACCTCCTCCAGGCGGGGGTCGCGCAGCGCCTCCAGCGCCCGCGCGGCTATGGTGGCCGGCCCGTTCCCCCGCATCAGGTAGCCGGTCTCGCCATCACGGATGACCTCCGGCACCGCGCCCACGTCGCTGGCGAGCACGGCGGTGCCGCAGGCCATGGCTTCCAGCATGACGTTGGGCAGCCCCTCGGTGTGCGAGGGGATTATCAACAGGCGGATGCTGTTGAGGTGCCGTGGCATCTCCCCGTGCGGGGCCCAGCCGCTCAGCTCCACCCTCTCTTCAAGCCCCATCTCTCCGAGCATGCCCTTGACCCGCGGCTCCAGCTCCCCGGTGCCCATTATCCTCACGCCGCAGTCAGGTTCCCCTTCCAATATCCCGGGCAGCGATTCCACGAACTCCAGTATCCCCTTCTCTGGCGCCAGGCGGGCCATGTATCCGATTTCCAGGGGACGGTCGCCGATGCGGGCCTGGGGGCGGAACTGCTCGTCGTCCACGATGTGGCGCGACCTCACCGCGGTCTTGTGCGCGAACGGCTCCAGGCCGTAGTCCTTGATGCCGCTCTTGGAATACACGACGATGCGGTCGGCGAGCGCGCAGTTGAGCCTCGATGCCATGCTGAGCATCGCAACCATCAGCGGCGACGCGCCGTAGGAGCGGAAGGTCCGCTTGGAGGCGGCCCCGAAGAGCTGGTAGGCCGGCCGGCCGGATATCTTGGCCAGGACGGCCGGCAGGGTCTGGGTGTCGCCGCCGACGAAGAACAGCCAATCGTCAACTTCGTTCCAATACGAGACCATGATGCGCGCGTTGCGCAACTGGGACAGGAGGTAACGGGCCAGCCGGGCGGGCAGGCCGCCGCTGGCCCGGTCGATTGCATGGACCTCGAGGCCCGGGGTGCCCTCGAGGGCGGCCACCAGGCCGCTGGAGGTCGCCAGCAGAACGTGGCCGTGGGTGTGCAGCAGGATCCTGACCATGTCCCGCACCGGCACCACGCCGGCCAAGCTGGGCTCCTCCACCGAGGAGATGATGCAGATGGTCCTTTCCTCATCGCCGTTCATCCGCACCACACCAACGAAACCTCCCCGCGTGCAAAGGCAGGGCATGGCTGTTGACGCTTTACGATGTAATATAATTTGCCGGCCAGGCGGTCAGTACTGGTGGTGCCTCTCGTCCAGCTTCTCCAGCCACATGAGCACGTCGGCCCTCGCCAGTATTCCCACCACGGTCTCGTCGTCCTCGGGGTCCACCACCATCATCCTCACTGCCTGGGGGGTGTAAGCGGCGTTCATCAGCTCGAAGGCGTCCACCCCCTCCATGTCGGCGGGCACCTTCTGCATGCTGTAGCGCATCACAGCCTTGACCGGCTTTTCCGGCTCCCTTTCCGCCCTGTGCTCTATGACATCCCCGGCCACCTGGCCGACCGCGCGGCCGTGATCGTCGACCACCGGGTACACGTAATGGTCGAGGCCGCGGACCCGCTCGGCGGCCTCCTGCAGCGTGAAATCCTGGTACACGGTGGCCACGGGCGAGCTCATCATGTCGCGGACGCGGACGTTGCTGAGGGTGCTGATGTCGAAGGCGAAAGAGCGGCGGGTGAGCTGCCGGTCGTAGAGGCTGTAGTCCCCGCTCACGATGTAAGCCAAAGCGGAGCCGATTATGACCGGTATTATCAGGGCGTAACCCCCCACCATCTCGGTGATCAGAATCGGCGCCGCTATGGGGGTCTTGGTGACCGCCGCCATCATCGCTCCCATTCCCACCACCACGTACAGTCCCCCTCCCGACAGGCCGAAGAGGGACGCCATCAGCGCACCCAGCAACCCCCCCATGAACAGCGAGGGGAAGAAGACGCCGCCGCAACCGCCCGAGCCGATGGTGAAGACGGTGGCGAGCAGCTTCATAGCCAGCAGCAGCAGGAGCACGCTGAGGGCCATCGTCCCCCCGCTCACCAGCGTCTCCACGGTGTCCTCCCCCAGGCCGAGCACCTCCGGTGCGATGAGCCCAACCAGCCCGGTGAGCAGACCCCCCAGCGCCACCTTGGCGTAGAACGGTCCCCGCAGGGAGGAGAACAGCCGCCGCACCAGGCGGAACACCAGTATGAACAGGACGCCCAGCACCCCGGCGGCGACGCCCACCAGCGCCACGAAGAGCAGGGAGCCGGCATCGAAGCCGAAGGCCAGGTCGGGGACGTCCATGTACGGCCCGAGGCCGAAGACCGGCACCGCCACCAGATAGGCCACCACGCTGGCCATCAACGAAGGTATGGCGGCACTGGACTCCATGTCGTTCTTGTAGGGCACCTCCAAAGCGAAAACTGCGCAGCCCAGCGGGGCCTTGAAGAGCGCCGAGAGGCAGGCGGCAGTGCCGGCGATGAGCAGTATCCGCATGTCGGAGCGGCTCAGCCTAACGCGGGCGCCGACGGTGGAGGCGACGCTGGCGCCGATCAGCGCCGAAGGACCTTCCCTGCCGGCGCTGCCGCCGGAGCCGATGGTGAGCGCGGAAGCCACCAGCGTCACCGGCGCCATGTACCATTTTATCCTCCCGCCATGGTGGTGGATGGAATCGATGACCGCGTCGTTGCCGAAGCCTCTGCCCTGGGGGAAGCGGGTGAGCAGCAGGCCGGCGACCAGGCCCCCTAGGGCGGGGAGGAGGAACACCAGGTGGCGGGGGGGCGGGCTGCCGTAGGAGGCGGTCCAGACCGCGTCGATCATCAGCTGGAAGGCCACCGAGAACAGCCCTCCGGCCACGCCCACCGCGACCGCCAGCGGTATCCATTTCCGCAGGTAGTCGTGGAAGTCGGCGTTGATCAGGTGCGCCATACGTCGGCGTAGCTGCTTGAGGATGTACCGCTGGCGCTCGGTGAGCATCACGCCTATATGCCCCTCAGGCAACGATTAAGCTTTGTGTGTGAAAGAGTGGGAAGAGGGTTGAGGGGCTCACTCCACCGGGTCGGTGACCTGCAGCAGTAGCTGCGAGATGTCCATGACCTTGACGGAGGAGCCGATCTTCTTGGCGCCCTGCTTCAGGTTGAGGACGCAGAACGGGCAGGCGGTGGCGATTATCTCGGCGCCTACCTCCTCGGCGTCGCGCACCCTCTCCGCCGCCACGTTCACGGCGAATTCGTTGAAGGCGCTCTTGTAGCCGCCGCCGGCGCCGCAGCAGCGGGAACTCTCCTTGCTGCGCTCCATCTCCACGAACTCCAGCCCCTTGATCTTCTTGAGTATGTTGCGCGGCGCGTCGTAGACGCCGGCGTGCCTCCCCAGGTGGCAGGGGTCGTGGTAGGTGACCTTTGCTTCGAGCTTGCCGGTCAGCTTGAGCTTCTTGTCCTTGATCAGCTGCTCCACGTACTGGGTGAAGTGGTTGACGTCCTGGGATGTCTTGGAGTAGAAGCGGCCGAAGTCCTTCTTCACCGTCTTGTAGCATCCGGCGCAGGTCATCACCATGTCCTTGGCGCCCATGGAGTCGGCGGCGTCCACAACCTCGTTGGATGCTGTCATGGTGGTGTCCCTATGCCCCGTCCTGAGCGCGGGCGAGGTGCAGCACCATTCGTCCGGGCCGAGGCAGTTGAGCTTGACGCCGGCGCGGTTCAGCACCTCCACGCCCGCCTGGGCGATGTCCTGCATGCGGTACGAGCCGGTGCAGCCGGCGAAGAATATGACGTCGGGGATCTCCTCGCGGGGGACCTCCTCCGGCCACCACGCGTCCCTCTCTGAAGGGGGCTCCCCGTAGGGGTTGCGTCCCTGGGCGATGCGCTCCTTGAGCTTGGAATGGGCGGGCATGGGGCCGGCGCCCTCCTCCACCATCCAGTCACGGACCTTCTCCCAGAACTCGACCAGCTCGATGTTGGCGTGGCACACCGTCTCGCAGCTGCCGCAGCCGGTGCATTTGTACATCGCCTCCACGAACTCGTCGCTCAGCTCCACCTTGCGGCCCAACAGGCGGTCCATGGGGTTCTTCTTGTCCAGTTGAGTCAGGTAATAGATCTTACCGCGGGGGGTCACCGACTCCCACGGGGTCTGCGCATGGGCCTCGCACACATCGATGCAATAACCACACTGGAGACAGGCTAACATCTCCTTTTGGATTCGCGGCATGTTTCCCATCAGGACACCTCAGGCTTCCTTGTAGTGAACGGGCCATCCTGTTCATGGAGACCCATGATTGTGAAATCGTACTTAACAGGGTACCAGTATATTTAATTTTATCCCAGTGACGGTCTGGCTATACTCCGCCGGCGCCGCTCACGCCCCCCTAGCCCGATCGAGCGCGGCCTCCGTCATCGCCCTCATGTTCGCCAGCGGAGTCTCGGAGGCGAAGCCGCACCCCGGACACACCACGTCCGTCCCCGCGTCGATGCAGCGCCCCACCTCGGCCTTCACCTCGGCGGGCGACCCGCTCAGCAGCGTGGTGGTGGGGCTGACGTTGCCCAGGGCGGCGCAGACGCCGCGGAGCCTCTCCGCCACCCAGGCGATGTCCATCACCTGGTCGACGCTGATGCCGTCGGCGCCCACCTCGGCCATGAGCGCCAGGTTCTGATGGGTCTCGCCGCAGATGTGCAGCACCGACCTGCCGCCCTCCGCCGCGACGGCGGCCGCCACCCTCTTCTGGTAAGGGAGGGCGAACTCGGCGTACTGCTGCGGGCTCAGTATGGTGCCCGAGGAGGTGGCGTCAACCATGGTCACCACGTCCGCCCCGGCGGCGATGGCGGCGCGGGAGAACTCGATGTTCCAGCGGGCGGCGATGTCCAGGATGCCCTTGAGGAAGTCAGGGTCATAGGCCACGTCCATGATGGCCATCTCGTCACCCCGCAGCTGGCAGGCGAGCATGAAAGGGGAGACGGTGGCGAAGATCAACGGCACCCCGTCAAGCTGAGGGGAGAGCTCCTCCAGCGCGCCCAGCACCGCCGGCGCCCGCCCATCGGCGAGAGGGTCGGGCACCGAGGCGGCGCGCAGCTCCTCCTCGGTGGTCATGGGCCGCTCCAATATCGCCGGGTGGCGCTTCACCGTCTCCATGCCGGTGACGGCGCCGAAGGCCGAGGCGTCCATGGAAACATCGAAAGGAACGCGGACGCTCTCGATGCCGGCCACGGTGTGGGCCGCCAGCGCCAGCCTCGCCATCTTCCCCGCGTCCCGGTGGGCCTCCGGCCACCAGGCGCCGGACGCCTCCATAAGGTCCAAGGTGCCGGTCTGCAACGGGCTGGCGCAGGGTGGTCTGTCCACCTTCTCGCCGTCGAGGGCGGCCATCAGCCTCTCTTTCATGTCCATGAAGCCGGTCTCCTGCGGCCCGTCAGCGGGCCACGGCAAAGTCTCCGCATTACGGCCTGAAAACACTTTTGCCGAGCCAGGGCCGCCGGGATGGGGGAAAAGAGGGTGGTGGGCCTGGCCGGATTTGAACCGACGACCATCGGGTTATGAGCCAGACGCTCCGCCAGACTAAGCTACAGGCCCGTGCACGGTGGTTATTTTGCCAGAAGATATATAGTTTTCGCCGCTAGCTAAGAAAAAATTTTGGAAGGGGGTTTGGCAAGGGGTTGATGCGGAGCATGGCGATACAGATATATTTGATTTGCCGTAATAATTGTTAAGTCGAGAAGAGGGGGATGGCGCCGTCGCACGGGCTCGAACCGTGGACCTTGTGATTAACAGTCACACGCTCTACCAACTGAGCTACGACGGCAGGTGATATTCAGCAAATAGGGCGCTCATATTAAAGGGTTACGTCCTGTCCGCCAGACTGCCACGCAGCTCCTCGGCCCGGCGCGAAAAGGCCTCCAGGAAACCCTCCAACTCGGCGAGGAAATCCTGGTAGGAGTCGGTGGTCATGGCGCCGTCGGGCGAAGGCACGATCAGCCCCTCCTTCTCCAGGATGCGGAGTGAGTAGCGGACCTTGTGCTGCGGGAGGGAGAGCTGCTCGGAGAGCCGTATGATGCCCATTGGCTCGTTCCGCCGCAGCGTCCGCAGCATCATCACATGCCGCTCCAACAGCTCAATCTCCGCCGATAGCTTGCTTAACAACGAGCCTTCCGAGTCCATGGCCTCACCTACTGGGAAAAAAAGCCTTGACAATATATCAATGATTCCAGCGGGAAAAGGTTTTTGCGCCCCGCGGGTATAGCGACTCATGGACAGGGGGCATCTGGTGAGGAGGGCGGTGCACATCAGCGCCCCCGTTTTCCTGGTCTACTATCTGCTCCCGGAGGCGTTGCTGGGCGTCCCCAAGGACGCCGTGCTTTTCTCCGCCGCCGCCGCGGTGTTCGCCTTCGAGGCGTGGCGGCTGTGGGCCAAGCCGGAGATACTGGGTATGCGCGACTACGAGAAGCACCGCATGTCGGCGGCCGCCTGGTTCACGCTGGCGGCGGTGCTGACGCTGCCGTTCTTCCCGTTGGGATGGACGATGCCGGTGTTCCTGGGCGTGGGTCTGGTGGACCCCCTCATCGGGGAACTGCGCCTGCGGTCCTCGAGGCTGAATCCCTCGCTGCCGACGCTGGTCTACTTCCTGCTCGCCGCGGGGTCGATGTCATGGTACTTCGGCGTGCATGCCCATGTCATAGCGGCGGCGGTGGCGGCCACCGCGCTGGCGATATGGGTTGAGGGCCTTAAGCTGAAGAGCATCGATGACGACTTTTCGATGATAGTGCTGCCCCTGGCGGGGATCGCCCTCACGTTCTGGATCTTGGCCTAGCGGCCGAGGAGCCAGTTGTGGCGGCCCCACTTCTCATAATTGGTGTACCAGGATTGGGTGATGGATTTGCAACAGTCCAACGCCTTCTGCTCGTCCTTGAACGTCTTGTAGCATTTGAGGCATTGGAACCTCCGCTCCATCTTTCTCTCCTTTGCCATCGGCCCATTATAGAAAAGTCCGTTAATAAACTTATTCTAGCGGTTCCCGCCTAGAGTTCCAGAACGGAGCGCGGAAAGGATGTTAAGGATTAACCGAATATAAACTCTGGGATTGACTTTATATGATTGTTCGTGCATTGACTAGAATATGAATCGTATCAAGGTCATAAACGAACCCTCGGAATTGGTTCCGATGCTGAGGGCCGTGGACACTCTTGTGAAAAGGGAGGTCTTGAAGGAAGTGACCTTGGAATGGAGGACCTCGAAGGAGATAGAGGAGAAGTATGGCGCCGAGGGGAGGGACGCCATCACATTCTTTGAGAAGATGAAACTGGTGGAATCGAGGTGGCAGTCCACCGAAGGCAGTTTTCCAGAGAAGGCTTACCATACCTATTACACTTCTTTTCACATAAATGCGCAATGGCCCGTTTACGAGATCAGCGACGTGCTCTCCGCCGCCATGATGTCCGAGGAGGACTTCGCTGAGATCGAGGGCACGATAATCGAGATCGTGGGTGACCGAGGCAAGTTCTCCGGCGATGTCGCCGAGGCCCTGGGGGTGACCTCCACCATGCTGCGCAGCCTGGTGAGACGATCGGTCAAGCTGGACTACCGTGGCCACCGCATTGAGATGGGCAAGGATTGAGAGCGCCGATGGCCGAGATACAGGTTCTACGCATAGGACATCGGCCCGAAAGGGACAAGAGGGTGACCACCCACGCCGCCCTCGCCGCCCGCGCCCTGGGGGCGAAGCGCGTGCTGGTGGACAGCCGCGACCCCAAACTGGAGGAGAACGTGCGCGGGGTGGTGGAACGCTTCGGCGGCGACTTCTCCATCGAGACGGGCGTGCAGTGGCGGAAGGCGATCCACGAATTCGAGGGCAAGGTGGCGCATCTGACCATGTACGGCGTGAGGGTTGACGAGGCGGTGGAGCAGCTGCGGGGCGAGGACGTGCTGGTGGTGGTGGGGGCGGAGAAGGTCCCCGCCGAGGTCTATCAGGCGGCGGACTGCAACGTGTCGGTGGGCAACCAGCCGCACTCGGAGATCGCCGCCCTGGCGATATTCCTCGATCGCCTCACCGGCGGAGAGGCCCTTTACAGCGAGCGCGGCGGGAGGATGAAGGTGGTGCCTGACGAGAGGGGTAAGAATGTCGTCGACCTTTCCTGATGACGAGGGCTGCCTGCGAATCCTCCGCGAGGAGGATTGCTCGGAGCGCGTGATCATCCATTGCTGCACCGTCCGCGAACTGGCGGTGCGGGTCGCCGCCCTCTGCGGCGCTGACCTGGCCACCGTCTCCAGCGGGGCGTTGCTGCATGACCTGGGGCGCTGCCGCGAGATGGGGATGATGCACGCGGCGGTGGGCGCGTCCATGGCCGAGGATCGCGGCCTCTCCGATGAGCTGGTGGAGATAATCCGCCGCCACATCGGCGCCGGCATCGACGACGAGGAGGCCCGGGCACTGGGCCTTCCGCCCGGGGACTACTTCCCCCGCAACCTGGAGCAGAAGGTGGTGGCGCACGCCGACAACCTGACCTCGGACGACCGCCTGGTGCCCAGCAAGGCGACGGCGGAGAAACTCAGGTCCCGAGGCCAGCACCACGCGGCCGAGAGGGTGGAGGCGCTGCATTCCGAGCTGACGGGACTCTGCGGCAGGGACCTGGACTCTTTGACGGCGAGGATCGGCCGCCGCCCTCCTCTCACCGGGCCCTGCGCCCGGCTATAGGGTGGCGTGGGTGTCCTCGTCGCCAGCGGAGACCCACTCGGGGAAGTGGCGCAGCAGCACCACGTCGCCCACCGCTTGCACCCAGCGATAGGGGACGTTCACCGCCATCGAATCCTCCACCAATCCGGGGTCGGTCCAATCCAGGAATATGCCGTCCACCTTGTTCAGATCCAGGTCGAGGATGAGGTTGTTCACCTCACCCAGCAGCCTGCCCCGCGGGGTGTACACCTCCTTGCCGATCAGCCTCGTGGCGTCCCTATGCATCCGTATACCCTCCACATGAAATGCATCAGGCATTTATTAGCGATGCCCCGTCCGGAAGGGTTTATTAAATGGTTTCTGTGAAAGCTATTTATCCCGCTTGTGCAATTGTTGTCCAATCCAAATAATCGTTTGGACTCTGGAGGAAAAAGAATGTCTGGCAACACCGTAACTCTCACCGACAACAATTTCGACAGCTTCATCGAGGGGAACCCCCTGGTGCTGGTCGACTGCTGGGCCCAGTGGTGCAAACCCTGCCATATGCTGACCCCCATACTGGATGAGCTGGCCGACGAGATGGCGGGCAAGGTGGCCATCGGCAAGCTGAACGTGGACGAGAACCCGGGCATATCCTACCGGTTCAACATATCGGCCATACCGACGATGCTGGTGTTCAAGAACGGGGTCATGCAGGAGCCCCTGGTCGGTGTCAGGCCCAAGGAAGACATCAAGAAGTACCTGCAGTCAAAGATGTGAAGGTGTTCCAGTTGAGTTACGACGTCGCCATCGTGGGGATGGGGGCCGCCGGTCTCCAGGCGGCGATCAGCTCCTCCCGCAAGAAAGCCAAGACAATCGTCATGGGCAGGTCCGAGGACAGCGCGCTGCACGGCGCCGAGGTGGAGAACTACTTCGGTGTGCTCCGTGCGACGGGCAAGGAGCTTTTGAACATTGGCATGGAGCAGGCGCGGTCCTTCGGCGCCAAGCTGCTGCAGGAGGACATAATCGAGATGTCCTCATCAGAGGGGGCGTTCCGGCTGCTCTCCGACTCCGGCACGGAGATCGAGGCCAAGGCGGTGGTGATCGCCTCCGGCATCATGCGCAAGAAGCTCAAGATTCCCGGGGAGAAGGAGCTCTTCGGCAAGGGCGTAAGCTATTGCGCCTCCTGCGACTGCAACTTCTACAAGGGGAGGCCGGTGGCGGTGATCGGCGCCGGCAGCGAGGCGGCGGTGTCCGCGGAGCTGATGACCCACTACGCCAGCAAGGTCTATTGGGTCGCTGAGGAGGTGGATGCCTCTGAGAATTTGAGGGAGAAGGCGCTGAACGCGGGCGCCGAGCCCGTGTCCTCGCCGCCCAAGGAGATAATCGGGGACGACAAAGTGTCCGCCCTTGTTCTTGAGGACGGCAGCGAGCTGGAGGTGAACGGGGTCTTCATTGAGCTGGGAGCGCGCTCCACCACCGACATGGCCATGGACCTGGGCGTGATGCCCACCCCCGATGGCGAGATAAACGTCGACAAGGACTTCTCCGCCGGGGTGGAAGGGGTCTACGCCTGCGGGGACATCACCGGCAAGCCATGGCAGGTGGCCAAGGCGGCGGGCGAAGGGGGCGTGGCCGGAGAGATGGCCGCCAAGTACGCCCGGGGTCTCTGATGTCGCTGGTCAACGAGCTGGCCGCGGGGATGCTGCGCAAGGAGGGCGGCTTCCAGGAGGCGCTGCGCAAGATACTCGAGGAGGACCTGGCGATCAGCGTCAACGAGTTCTGCCAACGGGCCGACCTCTCCCCCTCGACCATGTACAAGATACTGGAGGAGCAGCGCGAGCCCAACCTCCGCACCGTGCGGCAGATAATCAAGGCGGTGCGCCGCATGAGCGACTCCCACGGCGGCCATTTCGTGGCGGTGATCGCCTCGCGGCCGGTGCTGCAGTCCATCGAGGAGAGGATAGTCCGCGTCGGCGAAGAGCCGGTAACGGTGAAGGAGTACCCCGCATCAACGATGGAGGACGCCATCGTCGCCTCGGTGAAGGCGGAGAGGGACGGCGCTTTGGCCGTCGTCTGCGCCCCCATAATCGCCCCCACGGTGGAGAAGATCCTCACCATACCGGTATCGGTGGTCATCCCCGGTAACAGCATCATACGCGCCATAGAGAAAGTGAAGGACGAGCTTTAGTCGTCGTTCATCACGTTCTCCTTCTCAAGCTCATCGAGTATACTCTTGCGCATCTCCGTCACCTCCGGCGAGGCGCGGTCCCGCGGCCGCGGCCAGGGGACCTCGATGATCTCCTTGATGCTCCCCGGCCGCTTGGTGAGGACCACGATGCGGTCGGAGAGGAAAACGGCCTCGTCCACCGAGTGGGTGACGAAGAGGATGGTCTTCTCCGTCCTCTTGATGATCTTGAGCAGCTCCTTCTGCATGATGTTGCGCGTCTGCGCGTCCAACGCTCCGAAGGGCTCGTCCATGAGCAGGACCTCGGGGTCGTTGGCGAGGGCGCGGGCGATGCCCACCCGCTGCTTCATTCCCCCGGAGAGCTCGTGTATCCGGGCATCGGCGAACCTCTCCAGGCCCACCATCTCCAGGTACTCGTTGGCCCTCTGCTCCCTCTCCGCCTTGGGCACGCCGGAGAGCTCCAGACCGAACTCGATGTTCTTCCGCACCGACCTCCAAGGGAAGAGGGCGAACTCCTGGAACACCATGCCGCGGTCGGAGCCCGGCCCGCTGACCTTGTTGCCGGCGACGACGACATCCCCGGAGCTGGGCTCGAGCAGTCCCGCCACCATCCGCAGTATGGTGGTCTTGCCGCAGCCGGAGGGCCCGAGGAGGCTGACCAACTCCCCCTTCTTCACATCGAGGTTGAAGTCGGCGATCGCCACCACCTCGTCGTCCTCGGTCTTGAAGACCTTCTCCAGGTTCTTGATGCTCAGGCTCTCGTTCATTCCATCCCCACCCTCCTCACGACGATGCGGTGCACGCGGTCGGCGAGCCCGGTGGTCAGGATACCCAGCGCGGAGACCAGGAACAGGCCGACGAAGACGTTGGACCAGTTGCCTATCTGCGACTGTGTCAGTATGAAGTAACCCACGCCGCCGCCGAACGCGATGATCATCTCCGCCGCCACGATGCACATCCAGCCGATGCCCAGCCCTATCTTTATGCCGTTCATTATGAACGGCACGGTGCAGGGGAACATCACCTTGTAGAACACCTGGAGGTTGTTGGCCCCCAATGTGCGGGCCGCGTCCACCATGTAGGGGTCGATCTTCTTCACTCCGAAAATGGTGTTGGAGAGCACCGGGAAGAACACCCCTATGAAGACCACCATCATCGGTCCGAGTAGCGCACCCATGGAGAGTATGAAGAGCGGGGCCCACGCCATGGGGGCGATGGGCCTGATGACCTCGATTATGGGGTTGGAGAACTCCTCTGTGGTCTGGGAGTAGCCCATGGCCAGGCCCAGCGGGACGGCGATGGCGAAAGCGATGGCGAACCCGCCCGCGAACCTCTGCAGACTGGATTGGACATGCTCGCCCATGGTGAGGCCCGTGGCCACATCGCCGAACTCCATGAGGCGCCAGAAAGCGTCATAGACCCGCACGGGCGTGGGCAGATAAGGGATGTCGATAAGCAGGGCGATCATCCACCATACGAGGACCAGCAGGGACAGTGAAACGATGGTTATGCCCAGGACCCTGGCGAACTGATGGAGCTTCTTGTCGGGGTCGTATCTCAGGGGCATCATTCCACGCTCTACTGGCCTTTGACAGTGTCAAAAAAGAAAGGGTTGGAGAAAAAGGTTTGTATTCTTAGTTCCGATATCTTCAGGCCATCGCGTTGACGGTCCTCAGTATGGCCGGCGGGGCGCCGAGGTAGCCGATGTCGATGTCGTCGCTGAAGAACGCGTCCATGACCACGCCGCCGTTGGCGTAGGGGTTTCCGTCGCCGCCGATTATGTTGAGGCCGAAGGCCTCGAATATGCTGCGGTCACCGTAGCCCAGTCCCGCGCCGATGTTCTCGTCCATGGCAACAAGCCTGGCGAGCTGGTGGATGTCGCCGGCGAGCCATCCGACGCGGACATCGAGCAACTCATCGGCCTCATCCGCCTCGGACACGTTGGCGGCGTTCTCCAGGTACGTGGTGTTCACAATCGTGTCCACGAATTCCTCGTTGGTGTCGTATCCGAGGGATTCAGGGTCCTTCTCGAAGAGGCCCAGGGTGGCGTAGGTGTCAACAACATCCTCCAAAGAGGACTTCCACGCATCGGTGATGGCATAGTCGAAGGCCACATGCGACAGCGAGTCCTTCGTCACCTCCTTGTCCTCGGTCGAGTTGTCACCGAAGGCGAACTTGGACCCGATATCGACCATGTAACTGTAGTTGGCGGATGTGTTGTCCTGGACGGTCTCCATTATCCAGGCGGTGGCCACCACATGGGCGGCGACGAACCTCTCCACCGTCTCGGGGTTGTTCTGTTCGAACTCCGAATTCACGGCCAGAACACAGCAGGGGTGGGCCTCGATGAGCTCGTCGGACCACTTGTAGATCCAAGCCCCATCGACCTCAGCCACTATCTGCGAGTTGTAGGGCTCCCAGGCGATGCCGCCCTGTATGGTGCCATCCTCAAGGAAATCCTTCATCTGCACGGGACCAACCTGAGTCCAGTAGACCACGTCATCGCTCTTCTCAACACCTTCCCCCGGAGCGGCACGGAAATCGTAATCCGTCTCCTCGGTGATGTAGTTCATAAGCATCATGTGCTGGATGGAGGCCGGTCCCGGGGTTGCGAAGATCTTGCCCCCGAAGTCCTCCAAGCTGTTTATCTCACCGCTGACGAAGATCGCAGAGCCTTCCGAGTTCACCTGCGCCAGTATGTTGATCTGAGGATCCTTGTCCTCAGTCTCCACCAGGAGTATCACCCCTACCGACGCTATGACCAGAACGGCGACCACTGCGACCACGATCATGTTCTTGCTAAGCATTGAATTTCACCTGTGACAATCCACGGTAACATCCTATTTAATCGTTATTACATATAGGTCATTATTAACCTAATTGTGTTATCTAATCACTACAAAGAACCTAAAATTGATAAACTCTGAGGAAAAATTATCCTGTTTGTGCTAATAATCAATCACCAAGATACTACGGGATTCGACGTCCTATCGAAAGCAACGCAACTAATTAATAAATATGCTAAACAATTATCGGCCATAAGGAATGAGCATGTTCGAACTCAACGTGATCAGCAACACGCCGCTGGAATCATTGGGCGACGCCGAGGAGGTGGCGGAGACCTTCCTCGCCCAGATAGGCTACCTGCCCCGCAGCCACGACTCCCGCTCCGGGGGCCAGGGGCTGCGTGACAGCGTCCCCTACCGCCTGTTCATGGACCACTTAATGCGCAACATGGGCAAGGCGTGGTCGGTCGATGAGCTGGCGCTGCTGCTGGGCACCACCCGGCCCACCGTGTACCGTCACATAAACAAGCTGAAGTCCCTCGACATCCTGGAGTCGCTGGACGTGGAGGTGGACGGCCAGGTGAAGAAGGGCTACCGCATCCGCTACGGCGACCTCGCCAAGGCCTGGAGCTTCACCGAGGCCAACGTCACCATGGCCATGGAGAACTACCGCCGCACCGTCCGGCATCTGCAGGACAAGGTGCGGCAGGAGGGCTGATAGCGGTGGAACTCGAGGGTCACAAGATGGCCGTGGGGGCCGTTACCTGGTGCTGAGCGCCGGGGGCGAGGAGCCCATCGTCACTCTGGGCACCTTCCGCGGCTACAGCGACCTGGGAGAGGAGACCGCCCTGGTGATCGAGATGGAGTCAGAACTCCCTGAGAGGCGGGGCAGGCTGCGCCTGATCCCCGCGCCCCAGGTGCTGGCGGTCGAGGTTCTGGAGATGAAGGACCAGGAGAAGGGGTCCGAGCCCCTCTACTGCCTATGAGCGCCGACGAGGAGTTCCTGCGCCGGGTGTTGGCCGAGCTCTCGGCCGGCAAGGTCGCCGACCGCAAGGAGCTGCAGGACGCCAAGCTCCGACTCTGCCGCGAGCTGGGGATGAACAGGGTGCCCGCCAACTCCGAGATCCTCGCCGCGGCGGATGACGCTGCCCGCGGCTCTCTGGCGCCGCTGCTGATGAACAAACCGGTGCGCACCCTCAGCGGCGTGGCGGTGGTGGCGGTGATGACCTCGCCGCACCCCTGTCCGCACGGGCGCTGCGCCTTCTGCCCCGGAGGGGTGGAGACGTCCTCGCCGCAGTCCTACACCGGCAAGGAGCCGGCGGCGAGGCGCGGCGAGCGCAACCGCTACGACCCTTACCTGCAGGTGAGCGACCGCCTCGACCAGCTGGAGAGGATAGGGCACGTCACCGACAAGGTGGACCTCATAATCATGGGCGGCACCTTCACCTCCCGCGACCCCAGCTATCAGGAGGGCTTCGTCAAGGGCTGCTTCGACGCCATGAACCGCTCCCCCTCCCGCGGCCTCGAGGAGGCCCACGCCTTGAACGAGGAGGCCTCCCGCCGTTGCATCGGCATGACGCTGGAGACCCGGCCAGACATCTTCGACGACGGGCAGGTGGAGCGCGCCCTGCGCATGGGGGCCACCCGGGTGGAGCTGGGCGTCCAGATACTCGATGACGGCATACTCGCGGCCATGGACCGCGGCCACGGCGTCGAGGAGGTGCGCCAGGCCACACGCAGGGCGAAGGACGCCGGCCTGAAGGTATGCTACCACCTCATGCCCGGGCTCCCCGGCAGCGACCGCCGCAAGGACCTCGCAAGCATGGAACGCGTTTTCGCCGACCCCGCCTTCAGGCCGGACATGCTCAAGATATACCCCACCCTGGTGGTGGAAGGGACGCCCCTGCATGGGATGTGGGCCAAAGGCCTCTACCGTCCTTACAACACCGACGAGGGGACGGAGCTGGTGGCCGACATGAAGGCCCTGGTGCCGTCCTACGCGAGGATACAGCGCATCCAGCGGGACATACCCGCCCCGGAGATTGCCGCGGGAATACTGAAGGGAGACCTCCGGGAGCTGGCCAAGCGCCACCTCCGGGATACTGGGAGGGAGTGCGGCTGCATCCGCTGCCGTGAGGTGGGCCAGCGGGGGAGCGGCTACGACCCTGCCGCCGAATTGGAGGAGCGCTCCCTGGTCTACGACGCCTCAGGGGGGAGGGAGCACTTCATCAGCCTGGAGCGGGGGGACTCCCTGATAGGCTACGTGCGCCTCCGGCTCAACGCCGACGGCGAGGCGACGGTGAGGGAGCTGAAGGTCTTCGGCCGCAGCTCGCCGTTGGGCGGCAGGAGCGAGTGGCAGCACCGCGGATTCGGCCAGCGTCTGCTGCTCGCCGCCGAGGGCAAGGCGAAGGAAGGGGGCGCTGAGGGCCTGCGGGTGAACAGCGGCGTGGGGGTGCGCCCCTACTACGCGATGCTGGGGTACGGGCGCGACGGACCATACATGTCCAAGAATCTCTCTTAGTCGATGTCCATCACTACGACGTCGCGCACCGACCTCATCTCCTTGAAGGGTATCATCGCCCGCCCCAGGTCGTCGGTGGCGAAATAGGCCAATGCCTCGCCGTCCGGCAGCACCACCACGAAAAGCAGGTCCCCGGTGCCCTCATCGATGGTCAGGTCCTCGATGGTGCCCACCATGGAGCCGTCGCTGGTGATCATCCGCTTCCCCAGGACCTCTGTCAAGAACTTGCGCATACCGACACCTGCATCCGTTTGGCCGGTATAAATCGATGAGCCCTCACTGGTACTGCGGCGAGTCCCCCCACGCCGCCTTGCGGCGGCGCAGGTCCTTGGCCATCCTCTCGTAGCGGTCCACCGTCCTCGGGTCCGCCGATGGGGCCAACTCGTTGGCGGCGGCGAGGAAGTGCTTCTGCGCCACCGTGTCAGCCGCGGGGTCCTCGCGATAGGCTGCCAGGCCAGCTTCGCGGCAGAGGTTCTCCAGGTCGGCGCCGACGAAGCCGTCGGTCATCGACGCCACCGCCGCCAGGTCCACATCGTCGCCCAGGGGCATCTGGGCGCAGTGCACCTCCAGTATGCTCCGCCTCCCCTCGCGGCCGGGGGCCGGCACCAGCACCAGCTTGTCGAACCTCCCGGGCCGCAGCAGGGCGGGGTCGATGATGTCCGGGCGGTTGGTGGCGGCCACCACCGCCACGTTCCGCAACGGCTCCAGCCCGTCCAGCGATATCAATAGTTGATTGATTATCCTCTCGCCGGAGCGCTCCTCTCCGCCGCGGACCTGGCTTATGGAGTCTATCTCGTCGAAGAATACTATGCAGGGGGCCATCTGCTTGGCCCTCTTGAAGACATGCCTCAGCGCCCGCTCGCTCTCGCCGACCCATTTGCTGACGAACTCCGGTCCACTGATGGATATGAAATTGGCGCCGGACTCGTTCGCCAGAGCCTTGGCTATCAACGTCTTGCCGGTGCCCGGCGGTCCGTAGAGCAGCATTCCCTTGGCAGCCCGTATCCCCAGCCGCTGGAATGCCTTGGGCTCCTCAGCGGGCACGAAGAACTCCATAAGCTCATGGCGGAGCTCGTCCAGGCCCCCCACCATGTCCCAGCTCACCCTCGGCACCTCCACCATCAACTCGCGCATCCCCGAGGGCTCCACCTCGGACAGGGCCTGGCGGAAGTCCTCCATGGCCACCGCCATCTCCTCCACCGTCTGCGCTGGCAGGGACTCGTCCAGGTCCAGCCGGGGCATGTGCCGCGACAGGCAGGCCATCGCCGCCTCCCGGCAGAGGGCGGCGAGGTCGGCGCCCACGAACCCTAGGGTGGCCGCCACCAGCTCCTCGAGGTCCACATCGTCCCACAGCGGCATGCCGCGGGTGTGTATCGCCAGGATGTCCCTCCTGCCGCGGCGGGAGGGCACGCCTACCTCGATCTCGCGGTCGAAGCGCCCCGGCCTCCGCAGCGCGGGGTCGATGGCGGCCTCCATGTTGGTGGCCCCGATGACCACCACGTCGCCCCTGTCGCCGAGGCCGTCCATCAGGGTCAACAGCTGCGCCACCACCCTTCTCTCCACCTCCCCATGGACCGACTCGCGGTTGGGGGCGATGGAGTCTATCTCATCGATGAAAAGTATGCTGGGCCCGCCCTCCTCGGCCTGCTGGAACACCTGGCGCAGCCTCTCCTCGCTCTCACCGTAGTAGCGGCTCATTATCTCCGGCCCCTGTATGGAGTAGAAGCCGGCGCCGCTCTCGTTCGCCAGAGCCTTGGCTATCAACGTTTTGCCGGTGCCCGGCGGGCCGTAGAGGAGCACGCCCTTGGGCGGCGATATCCCCAGCCGGTCGAAGAGATGGGGGTGCTTGAGGGGGAGTTCGATCATCTCCCGAACCCTCTTCAGCTCACCGTCCAGGCCTCCGACGTCGTCATAGGTGGTCATCCAGGCCACGCCGGTCCGCTCCTCCGCCGGGTCCTCCCGCAGCACCAGCTCGGTATCGGGTATTATCAGGACCGGTCCGCTGGGAACGGTGTTGATGACGGTGAAGGGGGACTTGCCCCCCATGAGGGCGATGTTGGGAACGACGATGTCGCTGCCGCGCAGCACCGGTCTGTTCACCAGACCTTTGAGGAAAAGCTGGTCGGCGCCCTCTCCGAAACGCACCTTCTTGCCGGCGGGGATGTTGGGGGCGAGCACGACCTTCTCCGCCGGACGGGGGTCGATCCTCCGCACCTTCACCGTCTCGTCCACCGACACTCCGGCGTTGGTGCGGGTGAGGCCGTCGATCCTCAGTATGCCTTTGCCCTCGTCATCGGGCAGACCGCGGAAAACCTTGGCGACCGTGGCGCTCTTCCCGATTATCTCGATGCTGTCGCCAGTCTCCACATTCAAAAGGCGCCGCGCCTCGGCGTCGAGGCGGGCCCGCCCCAGCCCCGCCTCGGCCTGGCGGTGGGCCATGGCGACCTTGAGGTCCACCGTGTCTCCCATGCAGGATGATATGGTTGGCAGAGTAATAGACTGTTTCCATAGTCCGTACGCATCTGCTCCGCCTTGGTGAACAGCCGGCCGTAAGACATATTTTTACATTCTGAAAGCATGTGACAGATTCAACCTAGGTCGGCGGGAGCCGATCTCAGGCATCGGGGGAACTGAACAAATGAGGGCGGAGATACAGGGCATAAGCAGATGGTTGGGGGATGGCACAGCATGTAGGCGGGTGGCATCACTTTTCACTTTCGCATTGCTTTTCTACGCTCTGCTGATGGCCGCGATGCTGGCAACCGACTTTGGAGCCTCGATCGTTCACGACATATCCGACGAGGCGGTGCGGACCCATCCCGACATACCGTTCTATCAGGAGAGGACCGAGGGCATATTGGAAGGACAGATACCCTATCTTGACTTCTATTCCGAGAGCCCGCCCCTGATAATGTACCTCATGCTACCGGCCGCCCTGATGGGAAACACTGTGGCGGCCTATGCGCTAATGTTCAGCGCTTATGCGTTCATCACCGCGGGATTGATCTACGCCCTTCTCCGACGCAAGGACGAGAAGACGGCATTGTTCGCCTCCGGCTTCTTCCTGCTGAACCCAATAACATGGACCACCGCGGTCATATTCGTCCAGGACGAGACTGTGGTGGCGCTGTTCTACGCCCTGCCGGTACTACTCCTCATACTCGGCCGTGCCCAGGGGGCCACATTGGTGGCCACCCTCGGTGCACTGACGAAGGTCTTCTCGGCAGTTCTTGTGCCCCTGGCCTTGATAAAGCAGTCCGCCGCCGATATGAAGCGTTCGATAATCTACCTGGCCGTTGCGGGGGCGGCGGTGACACTGCCCCTCCTCCTCGTAGCCGGGGAGAGGTTCCTGCGTTTCCCTAGTTATTATCTCCGTCAGACCGGGGAGGAGGGCCTTCAGGAGGGGATAAGTGTCTGGGTCGTCCTCCACGACAGCGGAATCACCTTCCCGGGGTTCATCCTGCAGGCCTTGTTCGTGTTCGGCACACTCTACTGTCTGTACATAATATGGAAGAGGGACATAGACTCGGTCCGGGGGGCCTTTCTTCTGATACTACCCTTCTTCCTGTTCTTCCCCAAGATTTACGCCTGCTATTACATCATACCCTTGGCCGTGGTGTGCATATTGGCCACGGTCGATATAAGGCAGGGTTGGTTGCTGACCGCGGCGGCGTTGCTGGCCTTCCTCGTCCAGTTATTCCAGAGTTATGACGGCGCCCCGTCTCTGCTTCCCAGTGATGGCATCTGGGCACTGCTGCCGTTGACGATAGCACTGTCATGGCAGCTCATCATGCTCTATATGGGGGTGACCATGCTGAGGATGGGCGACGTCCCTCTGTTCCGTTCTCCTGAGGGGCGATGACATCATAATTTGCCCATCTTCCTCTCCCATCCGGCGGCGATGCGTTCCATGAAATCACCCACCTCCAATCTGAGGACCACCTGCTCCACGCCCTTCTGCAACACGTAACGGTAGCTTACATAGGCCGCTAAGCTGGCTCCGATGAAATTGGTCACCAGGTCATAGACGGTGTCCTCGAGACAGAACTGCATCTCCACCCCCATGTAGCCGGCGAACCATTCGAATATCTCCCAGATCACGCCCAGCAATGAGGCGGTTGTGACCACCAGATAAGGCATCAACTTCACAGGTATGCTGATCGACCGGATGTAGTGGTCCCCCATCACTAAGAACATGAAGACTATGATGGCAACGGTGCTGCTTGACAGTATGTGGGACACCTTATCGAACCATGGGTAGATGGTATAGAACATCAGGAAGTCCCCGATCAGGTGGTTGATTAGGGACGCGTATATCATCACAATAAGGGCCCAGGGGACGATCAGACGCTCAGTGAATCTCAATAATAAGGGGATGGCGAAGGCGATGCTTCCCAGGGAGCCGATGAGTATGACCCGGTTGTAGTGGCCCCCCTGGTCGAGGTAGGCGAATACCGAGAAGATGGTCACGATGGGCAGGACCGACCACATTAGGAACGCCAAGGGCCTCTCCCAATTCTCCCAGCGACTCATCGCCCATTCCTCCTCTGATATTCAGGAAGGGTCATGTGGAACAGGCTCCGCCTCCGCATGTAGGCAAGCAGTATGAATGAGAGGATTGCCCCTCCGATCGTGGCCAGGGTCATGTCGGTCATGAGTATATGATTAGAAGTCACGTAGGACGTCCCTAACAACTGGTCGTTGAAGTAAAGGCCCAGGGTGTGGAACATCCCCAGGGTGCTGGTGAAGGCGATCATGAAGAATACCAGCAATATCCGGTCGAGGACGAGGTCATGGTAGCGTTGCAGATGCACCATCATGACCAGGCTGACCGTGAATATGGCCAGCATCTCTGCGACCCTCACTCCGGTAAAGTTATTGGCGACCGGGAATAAGGTAATTATGACGAATATTATGAACGGGATGCTTAGCAAGACCACCAGTTCGAATGCGGGCATGATGCTCGGGTCGCGGTATTTGATCGGAGGATACAGTGTCAGATAGAGAGCGAACACGCCCATCAACACGAAGAAAACCCTGAATTCAACCAGTGCCAGCAATATGCTGAAGAACAGGAACCCCACCAATGCCCAAGTGAAAATCCACTCGTAATCCTCAGGACGTTTTTTCATCCAATCAACTCTGATGCTTGCCGAAACGGATACCTTTACCGTAACCCACCCCGCCTCGTTAGAGTGCGAACCCCATCATAGTAAAAAAAGTAAACTCGGCCCATCGCTCGATGCGGAACGTGAACCGTTTAAGGATATTCTTCGCCAACGTATCCATCCGGTATCGAATCCTCATCGGCCAGCAATGCCCCCTTGAGCATGCATCCTTCGCCGATATCCGCTCTTCTTCCGATTATACTTTCGATTATGTGCGAGCCCTCCCCGATGACGGCGCCGTCGAGGACGACCGATCTTTCGATGATGCAACCCTCGGCCCTGACCCCCGGGTGGATAACGGATGACATCAGACTCACGTCGTGTAGTTGTGAACCCTCCATCACATGGCTGTGACCCTCGCCACCGACGGCAGCGGTCTTCAGGATGTTGGCCCTCAATAGGTCGGAAGGTCGGCCGATGTCCATCCAGAACCCCTGTAGGATGTGACCTCTGATCCCAAGACCGCTGTTGAGAACCTCAGGTAAGAGGTCCTTGGAGAAGTCGTACATCACGCCCTCAGGGACACGGTCCATGACGCTTCGGTCCAAAACGTATATGCCGGCGTTCACCAGGTCTGAGAATACCTCCTCCGCCGGGGGCTTCTCCCGGAACCTCTCCACCATGCCGTCATTGTCAAGGCCGACAATGCCGAACTCCGTGGGATTGTCCACGCGGGTCAGGGCCATGGTCACCGCGCATCCTCCGAGACGGTGCGAGTCCACCATGCTCCTGATGTCGACATCGGCGAGCACATCGCCGCTGGCCACCAGGAACGTATCGTCAAGGCGGTCCTGCAGCAGTTTCACTGAGCCGGCGGTGCCTGCCGGTTCGTCCTCGTAGGCGAAGGAGATGTCCGCCCCGAACGACGTTCCGTCACCGATGAAGTCCGATATGTCGTCCGACCTGTAACCGCAGGCGAGGATGATATCCTTGACACCCGAATCGATGAGACTCCTCATCACATACTCCAGGCACGGGACCCCCATAACGGGCAGCATAGGTTTGGGCATGGTCTCTGTGAGAGGCCTCAGCCTGGTCCCCTTACCGCCGACCATTATCACCGCTTGTTCTATTCCCCCGATCATGAAATCATCCTCCGCTTCCGGTCAACAGACGCGTTACGTCGCTCCATCCCTGGTGCCCCATAACATCGCCACGTTATCCTCCTTGTTGACGCACAGAGCATTGGCCACCGGGTCGCACTTGGCCCGCATCAGGTAGAAGACCTCACCGATGTCCTCATCGGACAGAGCCTCAAAGTTGGCCATCCCCTTTGATATTATCACATCCGCTCGCTCGAACTCCTTCAGGCAAGCGTCCGCAGCGCTCGACAGGTCCACGCCTATGGCGAATTGGCCAGTGTCCACGATCCGGTCCAGAACATCGTCCAGGCCGGCGCGCGAGGCATCCTCTCTGGTGACATCGGTGAGTATCGGTTCCCCCTTCACCAAGCCAACGACCTCGCCCCCCGTCCTTTTTATCTCCTCTATGAGGAGGCGGTCGAAGACCGATTCCCCGCAGTTGTCGAAAATGTAGAGGACGGTGGTATCGGCGCCGAGGCGTGAACGAAGTTCCCCGACATGGTTGACATCGAGCCCTTGGGCCATCAGTCCATGGAACGCATCCAGTAACTCATCGGGGTGCTGTATCGCGATCCCTGGCCCGAAGTCCATGATGTTGCCGACTATAGAACCGATGACCGCCGCCTCCAGCCTATCATCCGATGATTCAATGGTGTCCTGCAGATGAGGGAGCAGCATCTCCGCCACCTCGTCGGAGCGCAACTTGAGTGTGGTATAAGGGTCTTTCACGCCAAGGGCGTCGTAGGCCTTTTGATGGACCCGGCTGGCCATCTTGGCGGAGTTCTCGGCGCCGGAATAAGCGGCGGCCATCTCCAACAAGGCGGCGGCGACCGGTCGGGCACCGTCCTCTTCCTCGACCAGTCTCGACTGGAAGAGTACGCGTTTGAGGAGACATGGTACGCACTCAGGGTCCGGTTTCATGAAAGGGTGTAGAATATGGGCCGATAAATCATTTGCCGCATCCAACAAGGATAATGGCAGGACAACGCTTAATATCGGAGGCGTTATTCAAACCAAGGATGTTCCGTATATCGGTCGGGGTGCCAGCTTACAACGAGGAGGGCAACATAAGAAGCAGCCTCGAGTCGATACTGGCCCAGGATACCGATGGACACGAGCTCATGGAGGTCATGGTGGTATCGAGCGGTAGCACCGACTCCACCGATGAAATCGTACGCTCCATGGCGGAGCAGGAGCCCCGCATAAGGCTCCTGGTGCAGGAGGGCCGGGAGGGCAAGGCCTCGGCCAACAACCTTTTCATGAGCAGTGCCCGCGGCGACGTATTGATCCAGCTGAACGCTGACGCCTTCATTTCACCAGGAGCGTTCAGGCATCTCCTCGGGCCCTTGTCGGACCCGGAGGTGGGGGCGGTAACAGGCCGCTTGGCCCCGGTTAACCAGGAGAAAAGGTTCTTCAGTTTCACCGCCCGTTTCATGTTCCATCTGCATCACGGGGTGTCCGCGGTGACCCCCAAGATGACGGAGCTATTCGCCATAAGGAACCTGGACCTCCAGATGCCCCGGGATGTGAACACCGACGAGGATTGGTTGGCCCATACCTTCTACTCCCGTGGATACCGGATCGTATACGCTCCCGATGCTGTGACCAACCTCAAGGGCGCGGACAACATCCGCGATTTCCTCAATCAGCGGGTGAGGGTCAACATAGGCGAGAACTACATGAAACGCCGTTTCGACTACCGCCCCCCCACCAAGGACAAGGGGCTGGTGTTCAATTCTCTACTGGAATTCATCCGTGAGGAGAAACCGAATCCGGCATTCCTTTTCGGAGCTATGCTCCTGGAGTCCATGGCCCGAACCTACTCCAAGGTCTATGTCGCCATGGGTTTCAAAGACCAGGCGGTGTGGAAGGTCATCGGTTCCACCAAAAAGCACTGATCCTCAGACGGAGTGTTTCTTCCAATACGGGCCGCCGCTGCGTGCGGCGTATAAGAGATAAATCAGATAGAACGCCGACATCAACGCCGAGACCCCGAGTATCACCAAGGCCAGCTACTCGATCGTCTGGTTGTACAAGGACATCAACGCCACCTCCGCCACGGCGAAGAAGGCTATTATGGCTATTAAGAGGTCATCGTCGGTGGCCAGTCCGAAGACCATGAACAGGCTCGCCAATCCGAAAAGCTTCATCGCCAGGCACAGGATCACCAGGACGCCGCCGCCCACATAGGCCTCACCGTAGACAGTTTCCATGACCAGCTCCGGTATCAACGCGATGAGGACCGTGGGAGTGACACATAGCACCATGGACCACAAGGCGGCCTTCTTGAATATGGGCACGGGGTCGTTACCGGTCTCCATGGCCGTGGCGACCTTGGGGAACAGGACGGTACCCACCGCCCCTGGTATGAAGACCAGCAGTTTGCTGAGCTGAGAGGCGGCGGCGAACTGGTCGGCCACGTCGCCCTCTATGAACACCCGGACGGCGATGAGGTCGACATTGGTCAGGGTGCCGAAGGACAGTGCGGCCGCCGGGGAGGGCATGGCGTAGAGGCCCACCCGTCGCATGTCGAAAGGCTGCCTCTGCCTGGTCATATGCTTCAGGTCCGGGAACGCGGCGATCGCCAGCGCCGCACCGGCGGCGAAGGCCGCGGCTGTGAACGCTCCGCCTATCCCATATCCCAGCAGAACGGCGATCACGCCGACAACTATCTTGGACACAGCGGCCAGGATCTGTTGTATGCTCATTTAACCGAACATCTCGAATGCCTGGTTAACGCCGATGAAGACGCCCCACATCAGTTTGAAGACCACACCGATGGAGGGGGTGAGAACCAGATAGGGAGAGCTGAGCGAGAAGAGGTCGACGATGAAAGGGGTCAGCAGGAACATGACGATCATGAAGCCCAAGCCGATGCCCAAAGTGATCAGTGTCATCCTGACCACCAACCAGGATATCTTCCCCGGTTAGCTCCTGGCGATGGACTGGGTCACGAAAAGGGTCATTATGTTGTGAACGTTGCGCATCGACAGCGAGAGGATCATCAACATCGACATCAGGGCGGCGAGCTCGGAATAGGAATCAACGTTCAGGTTCTGGGCCATGGAAACATGGAACAGGAAGTCGAGACCGCCGCCTATGACCGTGGCGGTGAAGAGCAGGGCGGCCGGCCCCACCAGGCCGCCGTAGGGCAATTGGCTCAGAATACCGCTCTTGAGGTGACCGACCCTCCGTCTCTGCTTCATTTTCATCATACCCTCTTGATTATGCAGGAAATGAGCGCCGAGGCCAATTCGCCGCCGCGGCCGCATTGTCTCAGTATGGATATTATGACCATGGGGGATATCTTGGACTCCCCCGCCACACGGGACATGAAATCGAACTCCACCTCCCGTATGGCGATCCCGGGGGGGCAGAACTTGAGCAGGTCGAAGAGGGCTTTGAATCCCCCCCTTTCCATATCCTCCTGCCTCTCACCAATGAGCTTCTGGAATAGTTCCGTCCTTCCGGCGAAGAAACCGGTCATTATGTCTGTGCTGCTCGGCTGGGAGTGGAAGGCAAGGTAGCAATGGGCCATGATGTGGGCCACCGAGGATGAGAACCTCCGGAAGGGGGTCAGCGCGGAGCGGTCCGTCCTGACGCCGATCGCCAGGTCGGCACCCGCCCTCAACTCCTGCAGGAGCTCGTCGATCTTCTCCGGAGGATGTTGGAAATCGCAGTCCATGACCGCGAAGTAGGGGGTGTTGCAGCCCGCTATGCCATCATAGATGCTGGCCGAAAGGCCGCGGTCGGCGGGGTCGCGTCCGATGAGCGTGACCATCCCGTCGCTGAGCGAGCGCCGCCTCACCGCCTCCGGCGTCCCGTCCTCGGAGGCGTCGTCGAGCACCACGACGCGATGCTGGGGATAGAGCCGCCTAAGCTCATCCAGCATCGGGCCGATGTTCTCCGCCTCATCCAATGTAGGCAGAAGTATGGTCGCCTCCTCTTCCGCGACATGCTCCAGACGGCATCCCTCCGCCCCCGGCCTGCGGGGCTGGCTGAGCCATGTCGTTACAATATATTAATTGGTGCCAACGATTCTCAGCCGGCGGCGGCCGCGGACGGGGACAAAGGATAAAATATGAGCATAATCATTTTGGCTGTGATGATACAGAGAGACCTGCCCGTCATCACTTGCGACGGCCGCAGCGTGCGCTCTGTAGTAGTGATGTAGGATCGCCGTTGCCGGCGGTCCTCCCATCTTTTGGAGGTGTTATCATCAGAGGATCTGAGATTATAGTCGATGTTCTGCAGTCCGAGGGTCTGGACGTCATGTTCGGGATACCGGGAGCGGCGACGCTGCCGCTCTACGACGAGCTTCTGGAGTCCGACATAAGGCACATACTCGTCCGCCACGAGCAGGGGGCCGCCCACATGGCGGACGGCTACGCGCGCATCAAGAAAGCCCCCGGCATGTGCATAGCCACATCAGGAGCGGGAGCCACCAACCTGGTCAGCGGCATGGCGACCGCCTACCTGGACTCCTCGCCGGTGATAGCCGTCACCGGGCAGGTCCCCACCAATGTGCTGGGCTCCGACGGGTTCCAGGAGGCGGACATCTTCAGCCTGATGATGCCCATCACCAAGCACAACTTCCGCGTCACCGACCCGTCCACCCTGGCGACGGATTTCCGCTCGGCGTTCCGCATTGCCATGTCCGGGCGCTGCGCCCCGGTCCACATAGACATTCCCAAGGACGTCCTGACACGCGAGGACGGCGTGCCGCCGCGGCCCACGCCGCTGCCGGAGGCCCCTCTGGAGCCCAGTAAAGACCAGGTCTCGGTCGCCGCCAAGATGCTCATGCAGGCGGAGCGGCCGTTGATCATGCTCGGCGGCGGGGCCAGCTGGTCGGGGGCCGGGCCCGAGGCCCTGGCGCTGGCGGACCAGCTGGCGGCGCCCATCGTCACCACCCTCATGGGAAAGGGGGCCGTCCCCGATACGCATCCCCTGGTTCTGGGCATGATCGGCATGCACGGCCGTGCCGCCGCCAACTACGCCCTGGAGAACTGCGACGTCCTCCTGGCGGTCGGCGCCCGCTTCAGCGACCGCAGCGTCGGCGAGCCCAGCTCCTGCCGCATGAGGGTCATACACGTGGACATAGACCGCACCGAGATGGGCAAGAACGTCTGCCCCACCCTGGGGATCGCCGCCGAGGCCAAGGCCTCCCTGGCCGCCATCAAGGGAGCCATCAACCTCAAGGTGCATTCCAGCAACTGGTCGCAGACCTCGGGGGAGATGATCAAGCGCTGCACCTGCGACATCGACGTCTGCGAGGACCCTATCAGCCCCCGCAAGGTCATCCACGAGCTGGACGCCGCCCTCCCCTCCGACGCGGTCATCGTCACCGAGGTCGGCCAATGCCAGATGTGGGCGGCACACTTCCTCGACATCAAGGACCAGCGCAGCTTCGTTACCTCCGGGGGCTTGGGCTGCATGGGCTTCGGGCTGCCGGCCGCCATCGGCGCCAAGATCGCCGCCCCCGACCGCAAGGTGGTGGACATCGCCGGCGACGGCAGCTTCACCATGGTCTGCCAGGAGCTGGCTACCGCCGCTAAGGAGGAGATCCCGGTGGCGATAGCGCTGCTCAACAACTCCCGCCTGGGGATGATCAAGCAGCACCAGCGCCTGTTCTATGGCGACCGCCTCACCGCCCAGGACCTCAGCGGCATAGACATGGTCAAGCTGGCGGAGTCCTTCGGCGCCGAGGCCATACGCGTCGACCAGCACCAGGACCTCGCCCCGGCGCTGCAGCAGGCGATAGATAGCGACAGGCCCTGCCTGGTTGACATACAGATTAATAGGGAAGAGGACATTTTCCCGTTGACCCTGAGGACCGCGGCGGGCAGCAACGTCCACCGCGGGTCCTGCCCTTACGATGGAGGTTGTTAGATGGAAGTCATCTCGATGATCGTCAAAGACGAGTTCGGTGTCATGCAGAGGATCATGGGCGAGTTCACCCGCAAGCGCATCAACGTGGAGACCATAGTGGTCGGCAAGTGCGAGGTCCCTGGCAAGGCCAGGATAGTCCTCTCGGTCCTGAACAAAGAGATGGCCGACATCGCCGTGGAGCGGCTCGGCCGACTGCAGGACATCGACGCCGTGGAGGTAGTCGACGAGCCCCGGCAGTCGGCGTACGCCCTCATATCGACCTCCAAGGGATGGTGCGGTCTGATCGGCAGCCGCGACGAGGTCGCGGAGATCATAGAGAAGACCGATCCCGAGCACTACATCAAGACGGTCAACGCGCTATAGGGGGAGGACATTTGAAGCCAACCGAGAAGATATGGATGAACGGCGAGTTCGTGGACTGGGATGACGCCCATGTTCACGTGCTAGCCCACGCTCTGAACTACGGCACGGGGGTCTTCGAGGGCCTCAGGGTCTACCCCAACAGCGACGGCAAGGCCATATTCCGCCTCAAGGACCACATGAAGCGCTTCATGGACGGGGCGAAGGTGATGGCTTTCGACATGCCTTACAGCCAGGAGGAGCTATGCGAAGCGGTGAGGGAGACCGTCCGCGTCAACGGGGAGGTGGACTACCTCAAGCCCTGCGCCTTCCTCGGCGGGGAGTGGGTGGGGCTGAACCCCATCGGCGTGCCTGTCAGTGTGACCATAACCGCCATCCATATGGGCTCCTACCTGGGCAAGGAGATACAGGAGAAGGGGGCCAAGATAGCCACCTCCTCTTGGAAGCGCCCTTGGAACATGGCCGCCCCCGCCGGCGCCAAGGTCAACGGCATCTACGTGACCTCATGCCTGGCGAAGATGGAGGCGGTGAGGCAGGGGGCCAACGAGGCGCTGATGCTCAACGCCCAGGGCAACGTGGCGGAGTGCAGCGGCGAGAACATATTCATCCTCAAGCGCGGCAAGCTCTACACCCCCAAGACCACCGACAGCATACTGGAGGGCATAACCCGCAACTCCATAATGCAGCTGGCCCGGGACATGGGCTACGAGATGATAGAGACGGAGATATCCCGCCTCGAGGCCTACACCGCCGATGAGGCGTTCATGACCGGCACCGCGGCGGAGATAACGCCGGTTACGATGATCGACCACCGCCCCGTGGGCGACGGCGTGCCCGGCACGGTGACGCGGCAGCTGCAGGAAGCCTTCCATGAGGTGGTCACCGGCCGCGACGAGCGCTACGCCGATTGGTTGGACCACGTGTAGCTGCGCAAACGTTATTTCCGATGGCAATCATCTGAACTAGAGGATACAACATGGCAAAGACCAATGATAACTTGAAGGAGGCCTTCGCGGGCGAGTCCCAGGCCAACCGCATGTACCTGGCGTTCGCAGAGAAGGCCCGCCAGGAGGGGTACGGGCAGGTGGCCAAGTATTTCCGCGCCGCCGCCGAGTCCGAGACCATACACGCGCTGGCGCATTTCCGCACCCTCGGCGCGGTGAAAGACACGGTGAAGAACCTGGAGGACGCCATCGCCGGCGAGACCCACGAGTTCACCACCATGTACCCCGAGTTCATAGAGAAGGCCCAGGAGGAGGGCCAGAAGTCCGCCGAGCGCAGCTTCGTCTACGCGATGAAGGTGGAGCAGATCCACGAGCAGGCGTTCTCCGCCGCCAAGGACGCGGTGTCCGGCGGCAAGGACCTCGCCGCCGAGGACCTGCACGTCTGCAAGGTCTGCGGCTACGTGGCCCATGACGAGCCTCCTCTCAGCTGCCCGGTCTGCGGTTCGCCGGCCAAGGCCTTCAAGCGCATCGACTGAGGCCAAACCCATCCCCCCTTCGGGGGGAATCAACAACTCTTTTATAGCGGGACCACTTCACTTCATCCCGCTCTTCTGAGCCGATGACTGATGACGATGCCTTGCATCGGAAGGAGGTAACCAAATGTCCATTTATGTGAAGTACGACACTCCCAAGGAGATCTCTGACAAGACCTACAACCTGGTGGAGACCGTCCGGGACACCGGCAAGATCAAGAAAGGAAGCAACGAGGTGACCAAGGTCGTGGAGCGCGGCGACGCCTCCATCGTCGTTATGGCCGCCGACGTCGACCCCCCCGAGATCCTGGCGCACATGCCCATGCTCTGCGAGGAGAGGAAGGTGGCCTACGCCTACGTGCCCAGCAAGGCCGAGCTCGGCAACGCCACCGGCCTGGAGAAGCCCACCGCGTCCATAGCCATAACTGACCTTGGAAAGGGAAAGCCCCTTTACGATGAGATTGTGAAGGCCATCGCCGCACTGAACAAGTGAGGTGGTATCGATGGTCGACAGCACAAGCATACCCTCAGAGGTCGTGGAGGTCATCGGGCGCACCGGCATGACCGGGGAGGCCACCCAGGTGAAGGTCCGCGTCCTCGACGGAAGGGATAAGGGAAGGATAATCACCCGCAACATAATGGGGCCGGTGAGGATGGGCGACATACTCATGCTCCGTGAGACCTCGAGAGAGGCAAGGAAGCTCAGCCTGAGGTGAATGGAATGGTCGAGAAGAGGAAATGCACCTTCTGCGGCGTGGACATCGAGCCCGGCTCGGGGTCCATGTACGTGAAGAAGGACGGGACCGTCATGAACTTCTGCACCAAGAAGTGCCATAAGAACATGGTCAGCCTCAAACGCGTGCCCCGCACCACCGCTTGGACGGAGCAGTTCGCCACCGAGAAGCAGGCGCGCCTGAAGTCGATGGAGAAGAAGGGGGAGTGAGACATGGCGTCTGAGAGGACCTATCTGATGGTCAAGCCGGATGGCGTGCAGCGCTCCCTCATAGGGGAGATAGTCTCCCGTCTGGAGCGCAAGGGGCTCAAGCCAGTGGCCATGAAGTTCATGACCATAGACCGCGCCCTCGCCGAGACCCACTACGGGGAGCACAAGGGCAAGCCCTTCTACGACGGGCTGATAGGATACATCACGTCCGGCCCGGTGCTGGCCATGGTGTGGGAGGGCGAGAACGCCGCGGCGGTCTGCCGTCAGATGATGGGCAAGACCAACCCCATGGACGCCGCCCCGGGGACCATGCGCGGCGACCTGGCCCTGGACATGGGCCGCAACATCATCCATGGATCCGACTCCCCGGAGTCCGCCGCCCGGGAGATAGACCTGTTCTTCTCCCCCGACGAGCTGGTGGACTACCAGCGGGCAGTGGATCCCTGGGTCTACGAGTGAGCAGCAGGCCCCGCGGGGCCGGGAGGGCGACATTATGGGAACAAGACAGCCGATAGTAAGCGTCCTCGGTCATGTGGACCACGGCAAGACCCGTCTGCTGGACTGCGTGCGCGGCACGTCAGTGGCCGCCGGCGAGGCGGGGCTGATAACCCAGCACATCGGCGCCACCGAGGTGCCCATCGAGCACATCCGCACGGTCTGCGGGCCGTTGATGAAGGACAGGTCCTTCAACGTCCCCGGCCTGCTGTTCATCGACACTCCCGGCCACCACTCTTTCATCACCCTCCGCGCCCGCGGAGGATCGCTGGCCGACCTCGCGGTGCTGGTGATCGATGTCAAAGAAGGCATCAAGCCCCAGACCATCGAGTCGATACGCATACTCAAACAGTTCAAGACGCCGTTCATAATCGCCCTCAACAAGATCGATGTCATACCGGGATGGCGCTCGGAGACCAACCGCCCCTTCGTCCTCTCCGAGCGGGCCCAGGATGCGGAGCCGGTCGACGACCTCAACCAGCGCCTCTACCGCAACATAGCCAAGCTCGCCGAGGAAGGCCTCTCCGCCGAGCGCTACGACCGCATCGACGACTTCCGCAAGACCATCGCCATGGTGCCTGTCAGCGCCGCCACCGGCGAAGGGGTCCCCGACCTGCTGCTGGTGCTAATCGGCCTGGCCCAGCGCTTTATGGAGGGGGACCTGGAGACCGAGGAGGGCCCGGGCAAGGGAACCATCCTGGAGGTCAAGGAGGAGCGCGGCCTGGGCCAGACGGTGGACGTCATACTCTACTCCGGCACGGTGCGCAAGGGGGACCGCGTGGCCCTGGGCACCAGGAACGAGCCCGTTGTCACCAAGGTCAAGGCCATTCTCAAGCCCAAGGCCTTGGACGAGATACGCGACCTTCGCGACCGCTTCCGCTCGCTGGACTCGGTGTCGGCGGCGGCGGGGGTCAAGCTGTCCTGCCAGTCCCTGGAGGGCGTGGTCTCCGGCGCCCCGCTGCGGGCGATCAAGGGCGACGACTCTGAAGCCCTCGCCGAGCTGGACGCCGAGACGGAGATCAACATCGAGGTGCAGGACGAGGGGGTGAGCGTGAAGGCCGACGCCATCGGCTCCCTGGAGGCGCTGGCCTACGAGGCCAAGGCCGCCGGCATACCCATACGGAAATACGGGGTGGGGGATATAGCCCGCCGCGACGTGGTGGAGGCCTCCGCCAGCAACAACGTGTTCAACCGGGCCATCCTCGCCTTCAACGTCAACTCCACCCCCGACGCCAAGGAGGCGATGAAGACCGCCGACATGAAGCTGTTCTCCAACCAGGTCGTCTACCGCCTCATCGAGGAGTACCAGGAATGGGTGGACGAGCAGAAGCGCGTCCTGGAGGCGGAGAAGAGGGCGGAGTTCGCCTTCCCCGGGAAGATCTTGTTACTTCCCAACTGCGTCTTCCGCGTCAGCAAGCCCGCCATCGTCGGCGTCCGCGTGCTGGCGGGAAGGATAAGGACCGGCCAGAAGGTGGTCACCGCCGACGGCCGCAATGTGGGCCGCATCAAGAGCATACGCTCCGGCGAGGACGCCGCCAAGGAGGCCAAGCAGGGCGAGGAGGTGGCCGTGGCCCTGGACTCGGTGACGGTGGGGAGGCAGGCCGATGTGGAGGACGTCCTCTTCGTGGACCTGAAAGAGTCCGCGGCAAAGCAGCTTCAGGGCATGGACATCACCGAGGACGAGCGCATGACCCTGGAGGAGCTCATCCGTATCAAGCGCAAGGAAAGCCCGTTCTGGGGGATGTGATGCCCGTATGAGCAAAGCCACGGAGCAGATGATGGACCAGGAGAACATGGCCGAGCAGATCGGCTCGTTCGTGGAGCAGTTGGACCTGTCCACCTCCGCGCCCTTGGAACTCTCCTTCGAATGCCGCAGGGTGGTCATCTGCGGCATGGGGGGCTCCGCCATCAGCGGCGACATCCTCGCCGACTTCTCCTACGCCTCGTCGGAGCTGCCCGTCAGCGTCGTGCGCGGCGTGCAGATGCCCAGCTGGGCGGGGGATGACAGCCTGGTCCTCATCACCAGCTACTCCGGCGACACCAAGGAGACGCTGGAGCTCTACGCCCAGGCGCGGGAGGCCGGTTGCAGCATCATCGGCATCAGCTCCGGCGGCGCTCTCGAGGAGGCCTGCAACGAGGACGGCCTCATGCACGTGAAGCTCCCTGTCGGCATCCCGCCCCGCAGCGCCCTCGGGCACCTCCTCGGCTGCCAGGGCAACATATTGGAGTCCCTGGGCGTGTCCCCCTGCCGCAGCGCCATCCGTGAGGCCCTGCCGGCGCTGAGGGAGGCCAGGGACAGCATGTCCTCCGACGGCGATGACAACCCCGCCCGAATACTGGCGTTAAGGCTCAAGGACCGCATCCCCGTGGTCTACTCCTACCCATACATGACCTCGTCGGCGCTGCGCTGGAAGAACCAGTTCAACGAGAACTCCAAGATGATCGCCTTCCATGGGACCATCCCGGAGTTCAACCACAACGAGATCGAAGGTTGGATGCAGGGGGGCAACGACAAGCCCTGCATCCCGGTGTTCCTCTACGACACCGACCCCCCTGAAATGCTGAGGCACATGATGAACGCCTCGCTGGAGACCATGCGCGAGAAGGGTCTGGATGTGGAGGTGGTGGAGATCAGCGGCGGCGACATCCTGGAGAAGAACCTCAAGTCCATCATGTACGGCGACTACACCTCGCTGTACCTGGCTTATCTGAACAGCGTGGACCCTTCCCCCGTAAAGTCGATATCCTCCTTGAAGGACCGCATCAAGGCCGCCCTGGCGCGGCATGCCGAGGAGAAGGCCGCCCGCAAGGCGGCCAAGGAGGAGGAGCGCAAGGCGGCCGAGGAGACCCCCGCCCCCCGCAAAAAGAAGGACAAGAAGCAGTCCGAGTGACGGCTCGTCGCGACATCTGGCCCTCCCCCTCCCGAAGGCTGGGCCACCAAAAGTTATTTATTGTCAACCTCATTAAGGCGATACTTACAGGTGTTTAAATATGGCTGAGTTCAAAGCTGTCATCAACGATGTCAAGACCGGCAGGTCCCACAAAGTCACCGTGTCCGGTCACCATGCCAACTCGCTCATAGGCAAGAGCATCGGAGAGGTAGTTGACGGCATCTTCGTCGGCCTGCCTGGTTTCAAGCTCAAGATAACCGGCGGCAGCGACCAGAATGGCACGCCCATGAGGAACGACCTGCCTGGCAACCGCCGCAGGAAGCTCCTGCTCTCGGAGAGCAAAGGGTTCCACCCCAAGTACGGAGGGGAGAGAAGGCGCAAGGCCATCTGCGGCCGCCACATATCCTCTGACATCGTGCAGGTGAACATGAGCGTGGACCATTACGGCGCCAAGTCGATCGAGGACAGCCTCAACCCAACTGAGGAGACCGGATGAAGGTACCGCGGCAACCCGAGCTGAACATCGGCATGATAGGCCACGTCGACCACGGCAAGACCACTCTGACAAAGGCGCTGAGCGGCGAGTGGACCGACAGGCACTCCGAGGAGATCAAGAGAGGCATCTCCATAAGGCTCGGGTACGCCGACGTCGCATTCTACCGCTGCCCTGCCTGCGAAGGCGCCGCCGGCTACACCGCCAAGGAGGCCTGCGGCTCCTGCGGGGGCTCGGCGGAGTTCATGCGGGCGGTGTCCTTCGTGGACTCCCCCGGCCACGAGACCCTGATGGCCACGATGCTCTCCGGCGCCGCCCTCATGGACGGCGCCCTGTTGCTGGTGGCGGCCAACGAGAAATGCCCCCAGCCCCAGACCAAGGAGCACCTCATGGCCCTCAGCATCGTGGGCATCGAGAAGATCATCATAGTTCAGAACAAGATCGACCTCGTCACCCGCGACGAGGCCATCGAGAACCACAAGGGGATAAAGGAGTTCGTCAAGGGGACGGTGGCCGAGGACGCGCCCATCATACCCGTGTCCGCGCACCATGACGTCAACATCGACAAGCTGGTCGAGGCCATCGAGGCCCACATCGTGGCCGAGGTGAGCCGCGACAACGACGCCCCGCCGCGGATGTACGTGGCCCGCTCCTTCGACATCAACAATCCCGGTATCGGCGCCAATGACCTGCGCGGCGGCGTGCTGGGAGGTTCGCTGATCCAAGGCCGTCTCCGGGTGGGCGATGAGCTGCAGATCGAGCCCGGGCGCAAGACCGAGCTGGCTGGCAAAGCGGCCTACGAGACCATCCACACCCGGGTGGAATCGCTCTTCTCCGGCGGCCAGATTATAGAGGAAGCCAGCGCCGGCGGGCTGATAGCCATCGGCACCAAGCTGGACCCATCGCTGACCAAGTCGGACGCCCTCACCGGCCGCATGGTGGGCAGGCCCGACACCCTGCCGCCGGTGGTGCAGTCCTTCGGGATGGATGCCCATCTGCTCGACCAGGTGGTGGGCACCAATGCCGACATGAAGGTGGAATCGATCAAGCCCAACGAGCCGTTGATGCTGAGCATCGGCACCGCCACCACTGTGGGCGTTGTCAGCAGCGCCCACGGGGGATCGGCGCAGGTGAGCCTCAAGATACCGGTGTGCGCTGAGGCCGGCCAGAGGGTGGCCATCTCCCGCCGCATCTCCGGCAAGTGGCGGCTTATAGGCTACGGCATCATCCAGTGAGATGCGCGCTGTGGTCCTGGACACCAATGCCCTTCTTATGCCCTTCGAGGCCAAGCTCAATCTCGACCTCGAGCTGCGCCGGCTGTTGGGCGAATGCCGCGTGGTGGTCCCCGGACCCATGGTGGGGGAGCTCAAGAAATGCGGCGCCAAGCATTCCAAGGCGGCGATCGCCCTCGCCCGCAAGTACGAGATACTGCCCACCAAGAGCAGCGGCGACGACGCCATAATTGAGCTGGCCCGCGAGCTGGACGCCTACGTGGTGACCAACGACAAGGAGCTGCGCGCGCGGCTGCGGGCCCAGCGGATCCCCCTGGTCTACCTGCGCTCAGGCACTCACGTCATACTCGAGGACTAGACCAGCGGCCGCGGCGGGTCCTCGCTGTCGCCGCTGGCAGGGGACTTGCCCAGCTGACGGAGCTTCATCTCCATCAGCTCCTTGCCCTTCTTGGTGGCGGCGTAGGCCGGCACCCTCTCCCCCACCTGCAGCAAGGCCCGCTCCTTCGCGAGCTCGCGGACGTGCAGGGAGGCGCAGCCGGTGACCACGTCGCAATAGCTGAAGAAGTCCTCGGCGTCGCGGCGGTCGCAGCCGGTGGTGTGCACCGCGAAGGTCATCACCCGGTCGCCGAAGCGCTCCTTCAGGGCGCGGGCGTCATCGCCGATCGCCACGCTGACGGCCACGCTCTCGAATCCCAGCGAGAAGGCCAGCTCCGCGCCGGCCACCTGGTCGATGGCGCCGCCGAGGCAACGGTCCTCCCCCACGGTATCCACCAGCTCCGGTATGACCTCGGTCGAGACTACCCCGGAGATGCGTCCGCCGATTCCCTGGATCATCGCCGGGTCATCGACGACGCAGGTCCCGACGCCGTCGCCGACGAGGACGGCGGCATCGAGAGCGCCCTCCTCGACGCCCATGCATATAAGCTCTGAGACCCCGAAGCTGAGGAAGTCCTCCATGAACATCTTCCTCTGCGGGGTGCACATGCCGAAATCGCGGATGCGGAATTCGATATTCTCACGTATGCTGTCCTCGTCCAGCCTGTCTATCCCCCGGTGCTTCTTGAACAGAGGGCAGTATTCGATGATGGGCTTCCCCACCTCGACCACCTTCCCGTCCTCCACAACCACCCGGGCGCGGCCCATGGCCTCCATGACGTGCTTTCCCATGCTATCGCCGCTTCTAGCCCTCCGGCGGTATATCATGTTTTCGCGGTGGTTTCAATATCAACGGTGACGTTTCGAATCCCATGAACCTGCGGCTTGACAGCCATCTCGTCGCCGAAGGGCTGGTAACTTCCCGCTCCAAGGCGGCGCATCTCATCCGCACCGGGGCCGTGACCGTCAACGGCGAGGTGGTCACCAAGCAGTCGCGCATCGTCAGGCCCGGGGACGCGGTGGACCTGGAGCCCTTTCTCTTCGTTGGGCGCGGCGGCTACAAGCTCCAAGCGGCGCTGGAAGGCTTCCGGGTGGGCTGCCGCGGCATCGATGCGTTGGACATAGGGTGCTCCGAAGGAGGGTTCACCGACTGCCTGCTGCGCAACGGCGCCGCCTCGGTGACGGCGGTCGACATAGCGGAGGACGCTCTGAATCCTCTATTGAGGGAGGACCGGCGGGTGCGCTTCGTCGCCGGAGTGGACGCCGCTGACCGCGAAGAGCTCGCATCGGCGGTGCAGGGCAGGACCTTCCCGCTGGCGGTCATGGACGTCACCGGCGAGACGCTGGCGGACCTGCTGCCCGCCGTATCGCCCCGCATCGACGATGACGGGGCGCTCATAGCGCTGCTCAAGCCGCAGTACGAAACGGGAAAGGACCCGGTGCGCGAGCAGGAGAGGGAAGAGTCCTTGAGGGCGGCCCTCGGGATCAGCCACAAAGGCCTCGGAGCGACGGACTGGATGGACTCCCCGCTGCGCGGAGGGAGCAAGAACCGCGGCAACCGGGAGTTCCTTCTCCTTTTCAGTAGATGACGGCAACATGTTTTTACCGTGAACCGGCGATTACGCTAATATCCTCTTCCAGATACTGGTGGTTCAAATGAATGAGAAATACCTGTCCGCCCTGAGGAAGGTGGCCCTTATCGGAGGCCTGAACAACTACGTCGCCATCTCCTCCCGGGAGCTCGGGGAAGCACTGGATATGAGCCAGCAGTCCGCATCGAAACGGATCCTCGAGCTGCTCGAGGACGGCCTGATCGAGAGGGACCTCGGCGCCAGAAGGCAGCGGATAAGGCTCACCGAGAAAGGGGTCGAGGAGCTGCGGCGGGAGTACGCCGAGTACCGGCGGATCTTCGAGCTCACCGACCACGTCATCCTCCAAGGCACCATATCCACCGGCCTCGGCGAGGGCGGCTACTACATCTGCCAGAGCCAGTACTTGGAGCAGTTCATCGTCCAACTTGAATTCAAGCCCTACGAGGGCACCTTGAACATCAAGCTGGACAAGGACGACGTCGGCAAGCTGCAGATAATCAAGGACAGCCCCGGCTACCAGATCAAGGGGTTCTCCCGCGACGGGCGCACCTTCGGCGATGTCACCGCCTATAAGGCCAAGATTCGCAACATCGACTGCGCGGTTGTAATACCTGAGCGCACCCATCACGATGACGTCATAGAGGTGGTCTGCCAATACCATCTGCGCCGCACGTTGAGCATATCAGACGGCGACCGCGTCGAGGTGCGGGTGGAGATCTAGCGGGTCAGCGATTCCACCATGGAGCGGAACACCGCCAGGCCGTCGCCCTCCTTCTTGAGCTTGCGCGTCCAGTCCGGGGCGGTGTGCGGGTCCAGCGCCCTCTCGGGGTGGGGCATCATTCCCAGGACGTTCCCCGCGGGGTTGCATATTCCGGCCACGTTCCCCTCCGAGCCGTTGGGATTCCACGGGTATCCCGCCGGCCTCCCATCCGGGTCGACGTAACGGAACACCAGTTGGTCGTTGTCCTCCAATTTCTCCGCCAGCCGGGGGTCGGCGCTCATCAGCTTGCCCTCGGCGTGCGCCACCGGGAACATCACCGTCCGGCCGCGCGGCAGCTCCCTGGTGAACAGGCAGCGACCGCGGCTCTCGTTGCGCAGGTAGCTAGGGCGGCACTCGAAGCGCCCGCTGTCATTGGTGAACAGCGCCGCCGTGGGCACATCGCTGGGGCCGTCGATCGCCGGCAGCAGCCCCATCTCCACCAATATCTGGAAGCCGTTGCAGATCCCGATGACCGGCTTCTCCGCCTCCACGAAGGCGGAGATCTCGCTCCCGAGGGCGCTCTTGGCCCGGGCGGCGAATATCGCCCCGGCGCGGACATAGTCCCCGGCGGAGAAGCCGCCGGGGAAAGCAAGGGCGTCGTAGTCCTCCAGGCTGCGTTGCGAAGCGTGGGGGCCATGGCCGGTTAGCTGGTTGAGATGGACCATCTCCGGGTCGCAGCCCACGGCCTGGAAGGCGCGGTGGGTCTCCTCCTCGCAGTTCGTCCCCTCGATGCGGAGGACGCACACCCTGATATCCTCTGGCCTCATCATATCACCCCATTATCTCCCACATCGGGTCGCCCCAGCCCCTCTTCAGGTCCTCGACCTTTATGTCCATGCCAGTTCCCTCTATGAGCAGCGAGGGCCCGCCGGCGACGCCGATCCACAGGGCGTGATGCCCCATCAGGTTCTGCCAGTCCTCCTCGTGCTCCGCCGCCACCTCGACGACCCAGCGGCCGTTGCTCTCTGAGAACAGCTTCTCCGCCGTGTCGAGGTGGCCCATCGCGTCGAGGGTGACGCTGGCGCCGGTCGATCCGCCGATGCACATCTCGGCGATGCAGACCGCCAGCCCTCCGTCGGAGCAGTCGTGGCAGCTGTTCACCAAGCCCTTGGACATCGCCTCCAGCAGCAGGTCCATCTTCGTCTTCAACGATTCCAGGACCACCTGTGGGACGTCGCCGCCCTCGCCGCCGAAGCGGCGGTAGAGCAGCGACCCGCCCATCTCCCGGTAGGTATCGCCGACCACGTACAGCGGGTTGCCCGCCTCCTTGAGGTCGGAGCTGACGCATCTGCGCACGTCCTCCACTATGCCCACGCCCATGACCATGGGCGTCGGCAGCGCCCCGGCGCGGGGGCTCTCGTTGTAGAGGCTGACGTTGCCGGAAGGTATCGGCAGGTCCAGGGCGGACGCCGCCTCGCCCAGCCCCCGCACCGCCTCGCGGAACTGGCCCAGGCGGTCAGGTTTCTCGGGGTTGCCGAAGTTGAGACAGTCGGTGAGGGAGTGCGGTCTGGCGCCGACGGCGACCAGGTTGCGGCAGGTCTCGTCCACCGCCGACATGCCGCCGCGGTAAGGGTCCTCGGATGTGAACCAGGGGTTGCAGCCCACCGCCGTGGCCAATCCTCTCCAGCTCTCCGCCAGCGGGCGCAGCACGGCGGCGTCGCCGGGGCCGGTGTCGTTGGGCGGGCCCACCATCGGCCTGAGGACGGTCGCGGCGCGAACGTCATGGTCGTACTGCCTCACCGCCCATTCCTTGGACGCCACGTTGGGGTCGGAGAGGAGCTCGAGCAACGCCTCGGTCAGCGCGGGGATGTCCGGGATCTTCTCCCCCGCCTCGCCCGCGGGGACGGAGATCTCGAAGGGCCGGCAGTACTCCGGCCCTCCGGTGAGGAAGTCGAGGTCCATGTCGAATATGTCCTCGCCGTGCCACCGTATCCTCGTCCTCTTCTCCTCCGTGGTGGTGGCCACCACGGTGGCGAGGACGTCCCAGGTGCCGAACACGTCCATAATCTCCCCCACCTTGTCCTCGGTGGTGGCCAGCATCATCCTCTCCTGGGACTCGGACACCCATATCTCCCAAGGGGCCAGGCCCTCCTCCTTCAGGGGCACGCGGTCCAGGTCCACGACGGCGCCGCAGCCGGCGTCCAGGGCCATCTCGCCCACCACGCAGCTCAGTCCTCCGCCGCCGAGGTCCTTCATACCGGTTATCAGGTTCTTGCGGTTCACCTCCAGGCAGGCGTGCATCAGCGGCTCCTTGGTGATGGGGTCGCCCAGCTGCACCGACCCGCGGTCCTCCTCCTCGGAGCTCTCCTTGAGCTCCACCGAAGCGAAGGTGACGCCGTGGATGCCGTCCCTGCCGGTACGTCCGCCGCAGAGTATCAGCACCTCGCCCGGGCCGCCGACGAAGTTCTTGCAGACCTCGGACCTCTTTCCGAATCCCAGGCAGCCCACGTTCACCAGGCAGTTGCCGGTGTAGCGCTCGTCGAAGAAGAAGCCACCGCTGACGGTGGGCACCCCGACGCGGTTGCCGTAGTCGCTTATGCCCGAGACCACGCCGTCGACGAGATAGCGGGGGTGCTTCACGCCGGGCGGCAGGGGCGCATCGGAGTCGATGGGGCCGAAGCAGAGCGGGTCCACCAGCGCTATGGGTTGCGTCCCCATGCAAACCACGTCGCGCAGTATGCCGCCGATGCCGGTGGCGGCGCCGCCGTAGGGCTCGATGGCCGAGGGGTGGTTGTGGCTCTCCAAGCGGAGCGAGTAAGCATGCTCGTCGTCGAAGGCCATCACCCCCGCGTCGCCGCGGGCGATGACATCAGGATGGTCGATGGCGAAGACGAACTCCTTGAGGTGGGTCTTGGAGCTCTTGTAGCAACAGTGCTCGCTCCAGGCCTGACCTATGCTCTGGAGCTCGATGTCGGTGGGGCAGCGGCCTTCGGCGGCGAAATGCTCGCGAACGCTCTTTATCTCATCGAGGGAGAGGCCGAGCCCCAGCTCGGCGGACATCTCCATCAGCTGCTCGTCGCTGGCGGCGTGGATGTCCAGCTCGGCCACGGGGGCGCTGACATCCTGGCTTATGAGGTCGTCGAAGGGCATGCTATCACTTCAGCTCTACGCTGTAGCTCTGGATCACCGGATTGGCGAGAAGCCTTCGGCACATGTCCTGGCAGGCCTTTAAGGCCTCGTCCCCCTCCAGACCGATGTCGACCTGGAAGCATTTCATGGACCTCACCGAGCGAAGACCCTCGAAGCCTAGGAGCTCGAGCGCCTTCTTGGTGTTCTGACCCTCGGGGTCGGCGACCCCTTTCTTCAGCTCTATCTTTATCTCAGCGACCGCCATCGCCTGTGTATCATAGTAGAATACTTAAGTCATTCTTCGCCGCGGGCCGCCTTGCGGCCGAAGACCAGGTAGGCGGTGTGGCCGAGCATCTCGAACGACGGGCGAACTCCCCCGGCGTGCACCTCCATGCCTCTCTGTAGGTTCTCCACGGCGCGCACCTCGGCATAGCCCAGCTCCCGAAGCGCCCGCACGGCGGACTCCAGCTGGTTGGTGTTGGGCACGTAGGCGCAGACCCTCCCGCCTTCGCGGAGCATCCCGTCCACGTTGGCCAAGGCCTCCCAGGGGGTTGGCATGTCCATCACCGCCACGTCCGCCTCGATGGGGAGCGAGACCGTCCTGGCATCGCCCACGCTGCATTCCCAGCGCGGGGACAGACCGGCGCGGGCGATGTTCCTCTCCGCCCGCTTGGCGAAGTCGTCGCGCAGCTCGATGGTGTGCAGCCTGCCCTCCGGCGGCAGCGCCCGCAGCAGCGCGATGCTCATGGACCCCGACCCCGCGCCGACCTCCAGCACTGTGCGGGCGGCGGGGATGTCGCACTCCATTATGATGGTGGCGGCGTCCTTGGGGGTGATGACCTGCGCCCCCCGCTCCAACGATGACATGAGGTCCGTGGTGCCGGGGCGGAAAACATGCATCGGGCGCTTCGCGACCACGAGCCGCGCCCCGTCGTCGAGGGCCATGACGCGGTCGCCGTCCAGCGAACCCAGCGACGGGACCTTGACCATGCCGGCGGCGGCCTTGAACCAGTGCCTCTTACCTTGGTCATCGAGAATGTACAGGAACTCGCCCTCGCGGAAAGCCAATCAGATCACCTTCTCACGGTAGCGGCGGCGGGGATATTAGTCTTTCCAATGGACATGATGCGACGCGTTCCTCGACTCTATTTTGATAATATTCTTATATTGAAATTATCTAATAAACTATTATGAACTCCCATTCCAAACTCCTCTCCGAGACCATCAGGGAACTCGAGGAGAATGTAAACAAGGTCAACGAGGACATGCTGACCGTCCGCATGGATGATTTCAAGAGGGCCGTGGTGGGCGAGGTCAACACGGCCCTGCGGGAGCACGGCGAGCAGTTGCTCCGCAAGGCCCCCGCCAATATGGACGGCTTCGCCTTCTGCACCAGCCGCGAGCAGTGCCGCCAGAGCACGGAGGAGGCGGTACAGGAGGCACTGCTCGCATTCCAGTCCCAAGGCGCCGATGCCGCCCGCAGCAAGCTGGAGGAAACGCGGGAGGGCCTCAAGGACGTCTCCGAGAACTGTGGCAGCAAGGACTGCAACGAATACCTCATGAAGGTGCTGACCGAGGCGGGCTCCGCGCTCGCCATGGCCAAGAGGATACAGTCACTGCTCGGCGAACTGGCATCGCCCGGGCCGCCATCGGCCGAGCCCAGCTCCTTCGCCATGGAGGCGATGTCGGCGCTCTCCAACCCCCACCGGATAAACCTGATGTACTTCATGGACGGAGGGCAGCGGGCCTTCTCGGACATGACCGAGCACTGCGGCCTCAAGGCCGGTCACCTGCAGTTCCATCTGCGCAACCTGATGGAGCTGGGCCTTTTGGATAAGACCGAGCGCCGCGGGACCTACACCATAACCGCGGAGGGCGCGGCCGCCATGAGGGCCATGGAGGAGTTCGACCGCCGCCTGAGGGTGACCAAGGGGGCCCTGTGAAATGAGTACGGAGGGCAATCTAGGCATCATCGCGTGCCCGGTGCTGGAGGATGAGATAGTCTACTGCCTGCTAAACGACGAGGAAGTGGACCGCGTGCTGCTGCTGCGCAACGAGCACTCCTTCAGCCTCGAGCGCAAGATGAAGGGGAACGGTACGGAGCTGGAGCTCATCGAGGAGGACGATTTCCTCCGCGGCGGGGTCGACCTTCCCCGCGAAGGTTTCAACTGCATCATCTGGATGAAGGACCCGGGGCTGCACGAGGAGCCCGATGACCTGCGCGAGGAGATACTGCGCTCGTTGGAGGAGATCGACGGGGCCTTCGACGCCACCGTCCTCTTCTATGGCCTATGCGGCAACGCGCTCAAAGGCATACATGACTGGGCGGCGGAGCGGGTCCGCACCCCGGTGGAGATCCTGTGCAGCCCCGACGGCAAGATCGTCGACGACTGCATCGCCGCCGCCATCGGCGGCCAGGACAACTACCTCCGCCTGCTGAAGAAGTACCCGGGCATACTCTATTTCACCCCGGGATACGCGACGAACTGGGAGCAGCTGAAGTCGCGGATGGAGCTGTTCAAGGGCATGGACGCCGAGGACGACGAGATGGTGCGCATGATATTCGAGATGGCGGAGTACGACACGGTGATGAAGATACCCACAGGCCTCGGCGATGACGACGAGTTCGAACGCTGCACCCGGCAGTTCGCCGAGCGCTACGATTTCAACATCACCACGCTGGACCGCGAATGGTGCAACCTGGATGCTGTGGACCACAGCTACGCCAGGGCGAAGGGGCTGCTCCTCCCCAGGGAGAGCTGAAAAAGAATTAATAGCGGGATTCCATAGGAGCCGGCATGGAAGAGGAAGCCTTCCCCAAGAGCTGGAAGAGGGCCGTCTGCACCCTTATGATAATAGCCGGCCTCAGCATCTACATCTATTGGGGGTTCATGTACGGGGCCTGGAACCTTCTGGCCATGGAGTACGTGGGCATCTGGGGAATGGTCCTGGCCTTCGTGGGCATCGGCCTCGCCGGGCTCCTCCTCCTCAAGTGGGAGGAAGAGGACCGGGCCTGACGCTCACATCGAGCGCGCCGCATAGCCCAGATTCTCGCTCTCCGCGTCGCAGACTATGCATCTCCTCCTCTCGCCCTCGTGCCCGTAAGGCGTTCCCAGCAGGGTGAGGTCGAACTCCTCCTCTATCCTTTGGCCGCAGGACTCCTTGCCGCACCATCCGAAGCGCAGGGTCTTGGCGGGGGGCTCCTGCAGGGATCCGACATCGGCCACCGCTGAGATGTGATTCTCCCATGCCTTGGCCCTCATGGACGAGCTTATCTCGTCCAGCACCGACCTGGCGCCCTCCTCGACGCTGTCCAGGGGCAGGGTGCCCTTCTCGCCGCTGTCGCGGCGGACGTAGGTGGCGACTCCTCCCTCGATGTCCCGCATCCCCAGCTCCAGACGCAGCGGGACCCCTCGTATCTCCCAATCGAAGAACTTGCTGCCCGGGCGCTCGTCGCGGTCGTCAAGCTTGACCCGCAGTCCGGCGGCCCGCAAGCGGTCCCTCAGGGCCGCGGCGGCCTCCTGGACCTCCTCGCCCCTTCCTTTGGCCGGTATGGGGACTATGACCGCCTGGAACGGCGCCACCGCCGGAGGCAGCACCAGTCCCTTGTCGTCGCCGTGGACGCCGATTATCGCCCCCATCAGGCGCTCGCTCATCCCGAAGGTGGTCTGATGGACGTGCTCGTGGCCGCCGTCCTCGGTCTCGTAGCTTATCCCATAGGGCACGGAGAAGTTGGTCAGGTAGTGGTGGATGGAGCCGATCTGCAGGCTCCTGCCGTTGGGCATCGAGGTGTCGATGCCCACCGTGTAGTGCGCCCCCGGGAACTTGTCCCATTCGGTGCGCCGCAGCAGGGAGTAGGGTATGCAGAGCTTGTCCATCAGCCTCTCCAGGATGACGAAGTCCTCATCCACCTGCGCCTGGGCGTCGCCCTCGGTGGCATGGCAGGTGTGACTCTCGAAGAAATGGATCTCCCGCACGCGGATGAAGGAGCGGGTCTGCTTGGTCTCGTAGCGGAAGGTGTTGACCAGCTGGTAGGTCTTCAGCGGCAGGTCGCCGTGGGAGCGCACCCACAGAGCGAACATCGGGTACATGGCGGTCTCGCTGGTGGGCCGCAGGACAAGGCGGACGTCCAGCTCGTTGGCCCCCGCGTGGGTGACCCAGTAGACCTCGGAGTCGAATCCTTTGATGTGCTCCTTCTCCTTCTTGAACTCGGTCTCCGGTATGAGCAGGGGGAAGCTGACCTCGTCGTGACCGGTGTCGTCGAGCTCCTCGCGTATGTAGGAGTCGATGAGGCGCATTATCTTCCAGCCGTATGGGGTCCATACGTTCATCCCCTTCACGGGGTAGCGCTTGTCGGAGAGCTCGGCCCGCTCCACTATGTCGTTGTACCACTCGGAGAAACTGTCCTCTTTCTGGATGCGGATCACCTACCAACCCTTATCTATGGCCTCGGCGACCAGCGGCGCCACCGAGATGTTGGACACCTCGTTCTCCAGGGTGTTGCAGCACAGCAGGCTGTCGATGTTCCCGCCGGTGAGCCTCTCCAGGGCGTTCTTGGCGAAGACGCCGTGGGTGCAGGCCACACTGATGCTGGCCACGCCCTGGCCGCGCAGCTGCTCGCAGGCGGCGAGTATGGTGCCGCCGGTGGCTATTATGTCATCGACTATCAGTACATGCTTGCCGACGCAGTCCATGTTGGCCGGGGTTATCCTCACATCGGTGCCGGAGAGTCGCACCTTCTCCAGATGGTCGTGGGGCACGCCGATGTGGCCGGCGACCTCCTCCGCCCTCTTGGCGGCTCCGATGTCCGGGGAGAGCACCATGTCGATGCCCCGTTCGCGGAAGTAGTCGCCGATGGCCTTGGAGGCGCTGATGTCCTTGGCCGGGCATTTGAACCAGCGCAGCACGTCCTCCTTGTGGATGTCGATCGTCAGCACCTGGTCGCAGAGCATTTCCAGCCTTTGCGCCATGACCTTGGCGCTCTCCGGCTCTCCGGGCTTGAATATCCGGTCCTGGCGGGCGTAGCCGTAGTACGGTATCACGCAGGTGATGGATTTGGCGCCCAGCCTCTTCACCGCATCCTGGAGCAGGAACATCTCCACCACATTCTCGTCAGGATAGGTGTTCTGGACGATGACGACGTCGTCATCCATCTCGTTGTCCTCGATGCGGGTGTAGCATTCCCCGTCAGGGAAGCGCGTCGTAGCCGCCTGCACGTACTTGCAGTCCAACAGCCTTGCCAGCTCCTTTGCCATGTCCCGTGACGATGAGCCCCCGACCACTATCATGCCCACTGAATCTGCGTCACCCTTATAATATCTACTGGGCGAGAGGCCGCATGGGTCATTTATATTAAGAGCGACGAGGATTGGAGCCAGTGATGAACCCGGTCCGCGACACCATCGACGACGGGCTACTGTCCCGCTACCTGGAGACCACCGCCGCCGCCTTCGATAGGCTGCGCACCGCCGCGCCGGAGAGGTCCTTCGGCAAGGTCCTCGCCGACGACTTCCTGGGCATGGCCCGCTCTTACTACGAGGATGCACTGCACTTCCGCGACACCGGGGACTGGGTCAACGCCTTCGCCTCCGTCAACTACGCCCACGGGTGGCTGGACTGCGGCGCCCGTCTGGGGCTCTTCGATGTAGACGGCGACGACCAACTATTCACCCTGTACGAATGAGGGCGGGTCAAAGCATGCCCGGGCGCCGCAGCGTCCTCTCCAGCAGCAGACCCCCGACCTTCAGCGGCCGCAGCCGCTCCGCCGCGCCGAGGGCCCGCTCCGCCCTGTCGGCGTTGTCAGCGTATATGGTGAAGAGCAACTCCCCCTCCTCCACTCTGCTGTCCGTCTTCTTCTCCAGTACGATCCCCGAGCCCTTGTCCCGGGGGGCGCCGGCGGCGCGGGCCACCGTGACCAGCTCCTTGTTGTCGATGCTGTTCACATAACCGCTCCGCGGGGAGACGACCTCCGCCTTCTCCCGGCCCAAGGGGATGTCGGCTGAGGAGAGGTCCGCCCGCCCGCCCTGAGCGGCGACGATCTCCTGGAACTTGGCCAGGGCCTCGCCCCCGTCGACTAGCCGCTCAGCCGACCGGGGACCATCGTTTGCCCCTCCCATATCCAGTATCATTCCCGCCAGGCCGATGGCCTTCTCCCTCACGTCCTGGAGGCCGTTATGGCCCTCCAGGGCCATTATGCACTCCCTCGCCTCCGGTCCAGGTCCGATCGCCCACCCCACGGGCTGACGGCCGTCGGTCAAGGCGCAGTCCACATGAATGCCCAAACGCTCACCGAGTGCTATGAACTTTTGAGCCATACCCTTGGCACCGCTCAACGTCTCCACCTTGGCGCCCGGGCCGCAGGGGATGTCCATTACCAGGCGGTTGGCGCCCATGGCCATCTTCTTGCTCATGATGGAGGCCATCATAAGGTCGGGAGGGTCTATGCCCAGGGGATAGAGGGTCTCGATGATCGCACCGTTGACGGGCGTCAGGTTCATCGCCCCTCCCCATGCAAGGGCTCCGCCCGTCTCCTGCGCCACCGCCTTGAGGCGCTCCGCCCCCAGCTCCACATCGCAGAACACCTCCACGAAATCAGCGGTGCCGCAGGCGCTGCTGATGGCCCGCGACGAGGTCTTGGGGATTAGAAGGCCGGAGGCGGCCGCTATGGAAACCACCAACGGCGTCACCTTGTTACCCGGCACGCCGCCTATGCTGTGGAAATCGAACACCGGGCCGCGGTCGAACTGCAGCGTGATGCCGCTGGCGACCATCTCCTCGGTGACGTGGAGGACCTCGTCCTCGCTGAGGCCGTTGATGTGCAGCGCCGTTAGCCAAGCGGCGGTCTCTGTCGGCGATATGCGCGACAACATGATGTCCCTCATGACGGTGGACACCTCCTCCCTGCTGAGGGGCGAACGGTCCATCGACCTCCTGATATGGCGCACCGAAGCCGGCCGGGGGCAGAACGTCACCGTCACCTCCTCTCCCCCGCTGAGGCCCATGGATGCCATCAGTCCCTCGGAGATGAGCAACTCCCCCGGAGCCGCCAAGGTGCTGGTCAGACAGACCATGGCGGAGTGCGGCACTCCTTCCGTGACAACGCTGACGCGGTCGGAGCGCTCCACGCCTATCTCGGCGGAGTCCATCTCGTGCATGACTACCCGGGGGTCGGCGGTGCCCATCCCCATCCCCACGACCTTGAGCTTGATCAGCCCCATCCCCTCCCTCGTGGCCGATGGTCCCTCTATCTCGCCGAAAATGCTCACGTTCGCCTCCCCCTCCAACTGCGCGGACCATCGTGGTCGATGCTGCACAGGAAGAACTCCCCCGCGACGGCGTCCATGGCCGCAGCGATGTCCCCGCGGAAGAATACCGAGTCGCCCAGCATGCACATGGCCGCTTGGCCGTGGGGGGACAGTCTGGCGATGGCGTCCGCTGCCGCCTCGGTCATAAGGCCGCTGCCGCTGGCGAAAGCCAGCGACCGGCGGAAGAGCGAATCCCAGCCAGGCTCGGCGATGAAGCCCTCCAGCCCGCGCCCTCCGTGGAGCTCGATAAGTTCCTCCCCGCCAGAACTCAGCAGGTCGGCGGTGGAGCGCGGCGGGCCCAGGACCACGAGGAGAAGCTCGCCGTCGAGGTCCAAGCGCCTCGTCTCACCGAACGGGGGCAGCCCCTCTCTGCTGCGTAGGGACGCGCCCCCGGCCATTATCCCAGCGACATCGCCCATGCCGCCGCCCCGTGCCAGCTCCGCCATGTGGGCGGCCCGGAACGCCTCCTCCGCCGGCCTGCCCCTCAGCTCGCAGGCGGCGAGGCAGGCGGCCACGGTGCCGGCGGCGCTCATCGCGAATCCCTGGGCTACCGGCAGCTGCAGCTCGATCTCCACGCTCAGACCCGTCTCGCCCAGCAGGCCCAGGGCCTCCCGGGTCACCGGCGCCTCGCAGGCGGCGCCGTCGATGGTCACACTCAGCGCGGAGGACTCCTCCACACGCGCCAGCGCGCCCCTGTCGAGGCAGAGGCCCGCCCCCCGTGAACCCGAGCGCAGGGGGTCGTCATGGCGGCGGGGCTGGAATATGCAGGTCACATGGCCGGGGCAGAAGGCGCTTGCCCTCATCCTCTTCCGGCCGCCCGGTCGAGTATGACATCGGCTATCCGACCCTTGCTCCCCTCAGCAACGGAGGCGGCGTCAGCGCTCACCAGGAGAATCCTGGCCATGCCATCTCCGGCCACGGAGGCGTCATTGGCCACCACCAGGTCGAGGCCGTGCTCCAGCAGCCTGTCCCGGGCCTTGGCCGCCAACGCGTCATCGTCGGCCCCGGACTCGGCCTTGAAGCCCACCACCGTACGGCCCTCGCGCACCAGCAGCGGGAGGGCCTTGGGAAGGCCGTGCAGGCGCAGATCGAAGCCCCCCGCCGCGCTGTCGATCTTCCCCTCGCGGCGCTCGGGGGAGAAATCGGGGAGCGCCGCCGGGACCAGGACGATGTCGTGATCCGCCCCGTCCAACATCGCCAGGAGCTCGGAGAAAGGACCGAAGCGGCGCATTGTTATGTATGAGGGTACACGAACGTCGTGCGCTCCCATCCACATCTCCACATCGGCGCCGCGGCGGTGCGCCGCCAGCGCCAGCTCCAAGGCCATGATGCCGCTGCTGCGGTTGCTCAGCACCCGCATGTCGTCCACCGGCTCCTCGCCCCGGCCTCCGATCACCAACACCCTCCTGCCCTCCAGGTCCTTGCCGCCGAGGGCGCGCAGCGCCGCCGCCAGCACCTCGTCGCGGCCGGCGGCCTTGGCGCGAAGGTCCTCGATCACCGGCCCCACCAAGGATACCCCCATGGCCCGCAAGGCCTCGAGGTTCCTCTGCACCGCGGGGTTGCGGTACATCGAGTTGTGCATGGCCGGGGCCATGATGACCGGCGTCCCCGCGCCCAAGGCGACGGTGGCCATGCTGGTCACCGCGTTGTCATCGATGCCCAAGGCGACCTTGGAGACGGTGTTGGCGGTTGCCGGATGGATCAGCAGCAGGTCCGCGCCCTCCTCTCCCTCACAGATGAGGGACACGTGCTCCGCCTGACCGCCCAGCGAGCAGATGGGCGCCCGGCCGCAGGCGAACTCCATCGCCATGGGCGTCACCATCTCCGCCGCGGAGGGGGTCATCACCGGCACCACCTCGGCGCCGTGGCGGATCAGGTCGCGGGCGAGGGCGAAGCATTCCACCGCGGCGATGCTGCCGCTGATCCCCAAAACCACGGTCTTGCCTCTCAGCACGTTGCTGTGGGCGCAGAATATCTCTTCAGAAGGATGCATCATATCATCTCCGTCACGCCTTCCACCGCCTTCATGGCCTGGGCGAGGGCCTCCTCCTCGGGCAGGGAGGCGTCTATCAGCTTGAAGCCATCCTCCTCCGCTACCCGTAGGTAGGCGTCGCGGACTCGCTTCAGGTATTCCAGCTCCTCGAATTTACTGGCTGCGCCGCGTCCGTTCACCCTGTCCATGCCCACGGCGGGGTCGATGTCCAGGAGAAGGGTGAGGTCCGGCCGGATGACCACCTTGTCGTTCAGCTCCCGCAGCCAGCCCATCATCCCGTCTCCCAACGCCGCCGACTGGTAGGCCAGGGTGGAGGCGTAGTAGCGGTCGCAGATCACCGTCTTGCCCTCCGCCAACCAGCGGGACACGCGCTCGGTGTGGTGGGCGCGGTCGGCCACGAACAGCAGAGCCTCCAGCAGAGGCGCCCCCTCCTCGGCGCTGGCGCGCCGCACCGCGTCGCCCACCCAGCCGTCCGAAGGCTCGGCGGTGAGGATAACCTCGCGGCGCGGCGAAAGGCGGTCGGCCATGCTGGCGGCGAGACTGCTCTTGCCCGAGCCGTCGATGCCCTCCAGGACTATGAACAGGCCTTCGCCCATGGGCTCTCCATCATGTTCCATGTGTTTAAACGTCACGCAGGGCACGCAGCCTGCGGAAGCTCAGCACCGCTTCCTTGGCGGCCTTGGACTCGTCCACCCTGCCCACCGCCCCTTCCAGAGGCGCGGCCTTGACGGTCTCCGGGTCCTCCTCGGCGATGGCGGACATCACGTCGGCGACGCGGTCCAGGCTCTCCTTGGTCTCATCCTCGGTGGGCTCTATCATCAAAGCCTCCTCCACCAGGGAGGGGAAGTAGATGGTGGGCGGGTGCACCCCATGGTCGATCATCCGCTTCGCCACGTCCAAGGCCCTCACCCCCTTCTCCTTCTTCAGCGCCAGGGCGCTGGCCACGAACTCGTGCTTGCGGGGGTCGGAGAACGGCACCTCGTAATGGTCCTCGATGCGGCGCTTCAGGTAGTTGGCGTTGAGCACCGCCCGGGCGCTGGCATCCTTGAGGCCGTCTCCCCCTTGGCGCAGGATGTAGGCGTAGGCGCGCAGCACCACCGCGAAGTTCCCCAGGGCGGAGCCCACCTTGCCGATGCTCTGCGGCCGCGACCAGTCAAGGGTGCGCCAGCCGTCCTCCTCCACCACCCTCGGCACGGGGAGGAAAGGCTCCAGGAAGGACCTCACGCCAACCGGGCCCGAGCCCGGTCCTCCCCCGCCGTGGGGGGTGGCGAAGGTCTTGTGCAGGTTGAAATGGACGATGTCGAAGCCCATGGCGCCCGGGCTCGTCCTCCCCATCACGGCGTTGAGGTTCGCCCCGTCGTAGTAAAGCAGCGCGCCGCGGTCATGGACCATCGATGCCAGCTCTCGAACGTCCTTCTCGAAGAGCCCCAGGGTGTTGGGGTTGGTGAGCATGAACGCGGCGCTGCGCTCGCTGAGCGCCGACTCCAGGGCCCCGATGTCGACGCGCCCGTCGTCGCCGGAGGGAATCTCCACCAGCTTGAAGCCGGCCATCCTCGCCGAGGCGGGGTTGGTGCCGTGGGCGCTGTCCGGCACGATAACCTCGTCCCGCTCCTCGTTGCGGGAGCGGTGATAGGCGCGGACCATGAGCATGCTGGCGTACTCCCCGTGCGCCCCGGCGGCGGGATGCAGCGACACGGCGTCCATGCCGCTGATGCTGCAGAGGGAGGCCTCCATGCGGGACATCAGCTCCAGGCATCCCTGGGTGCGGGCGTCCTCCATGTACGGGTGCATCCTCGTAACCTTGGGCGAGGCGGCGAGCCGGTCGGCGTACTTGGGGTTGTGCTTCATTGTGCATGACCCCAGCGGATAAGGGCCGCTGTCGGTGCCGAAGTTGGCCTGGGAGAGGGCGATGTAATGGCGCAGCAGCTCCGGCTCCGCCACCGCGGGCATGTGCAACGACCTCCTCTCCATGCCCGGCGGCACCAGGCCGCCGACGTCCGGATGCCCGCCCTCCTGTTCCCGGTCCATTATCAGCCGGCGCACCATCAGAGCACCTCCCGCAGCGCCTCCACGAAGGCGTCCTGCGCCGCGTCGTCATGCATCTCGGTGCTGGTCAGGAGCATGCAGTCCCCCAGCTCGGGGACGTGGGGGCCCATGGGCAGCCCTCCCTGGAAACCGCGCTTGGCGAGAACCCGGTTGAGCTTCTCCGGCCGCACCGGCATCTCGGCGAGGAACTCGTTGAAATGGTGGTTGTCGAAGAAGGGGGAGACGACGTTGTCCAGCTCCGACAGGAGGTCCATGAGGCGCCGCGCCCGCTCCGCGTTCTCCCTGGCCAACGACACCAGCCCGTCCCTGCCCAGCAGGGACATGTGCACGGCGGCGCCGACCGCCAGCAATGCCACGTTGGTGCAGATGTTGGACGTCGCCCTGCCGCGGCGGATGTGCTGCTCCCGGGTCTGCATGGTCATGCAGAAAGCCTGTTGGCCGCGGGAGTCCTCGGTGAGGCCTATCACCCGCCCCGGCATCTTGCGCACATGCTCTTGGCGGCAGGCGAAGATCCCCAGCCCCGGGCCGCCGAAGTTGGGATGCGCCCCCAGGCATTGCCCGTCGCCCACCACGATGTCGGCCCCCATCTCCCCCGGGGGCTTGCACAGCGCCAGGGACAGCGGGTTGACGCCCAGCACCAGCGGCGCATCGGTCAGCGGCCGCAGCAGGTCTGCCCGCGCGTCGATGACGCCGAACATGTTCGGGAACTCGGCATAAACGCCGCAGAGCCCCTCCCTCAGCCGCGGTCCGAGGTCGTCGATGTCCAGGCCGCCGTCCTCGTCCCAGCCGTAGAGCCCTATATCGACGCCGCTGCCGATGAGGTAGTTGCGCAGCACCGAGAGCTTCTCCCGGCTCATCGCCCGTGGCGCCAGGAAAACGCCCCCGTCGTTGAGGCGGGCGCACATCCGCGCCGCCTCGCCCAGGGCGGTGGCGCCGTCGTAGAGCGAGCAGTTGGCGGCGTCCATGGCGGTGAGCTCGCAGATATGGCTCTGATACTCGAAGAGGGCCTGTAGCATGCCTTGGCTTATCTCCGGCTGGTAGGGCGTGTATGAGGTGTAGAACTCGCTGCGCGAGACGATGTGGTCGACGGCGGCGGGGACGTAGTGGTCGTAGCACCCCGCCCCCAGGAACGAGGGCTCCTCGCCCATGTGGCGGTTGCGCTCCAGGATGCGCTCCACGGCGGCAATCGTCCCTCTCTCCGACATCCCCGGCGGCAGGGGCAGGTGGCATCTCACCTCGGCGGGGACGTCCTTGAACAGGTCCTCCTCGAACTCGATGCCGATGAGCTCCATCATCTCTTCGCGGTCCATGAGCACCATCCCAGCGTTTTAACCGGTATATAAGGTTTAAATCAACCCTCCCTCCGCCTGACGGCCTCGGTCGCCAGGCGGGCGTAGAGGGCGGGCAGGCTCTCGACGTCCTTGACGTCCTTGCGGGCGATGCGGGAGATCCTCGCTCTGATCTGGTCGTCGTACTCCACCTGGTTGGACTCCAAGGCCTCCCTCAGCAGCCGCGAGAGCTGGCCGCCGGTGCGGTCCCAGTCGGTCATGATCACCGCCTTCCTCCCCTCGCGGCCCAGGGCCTCGGCGAGCTGGAACATCCCCCCTCCCTGCACCGTCCTCACCTCGCGCTGTACGCCCAGTATCCCCAGGGCGCTGCGGTCCTTGAGCCCCTCCACCAGTACAACGAATTCCGGAGGAAGCTCCTCGAGGTCCTTGAGTACCTCCGTCAGCTTCTCGAAGCGCTCGGCGCTGGCCCCCATCAGAGCCTCTCCATCGTCTCCGTCAGCTCATGCAGGGGCATGGCGATCCTCACCGTCTTGGTCCTCCCGCCGGCGCCCCTGACGATCTCCGCCTCCGCTCCCGTGAGGGAGCGGAACAGCTCCTCTATCTCCCTGTTGGCCTTGCCGTCTGCCGGAGGGGCGCGGACCTTTACCGCCACCCGTTGGCGCCATTGGTCGAATCCTTCGATGCGCGATGACCCCGAGCGGGGAGATACTAATATGTCCAGCTCCGAGGACTCGCCGTCGCTCCTCGCCGCGTTTCCGAGATGCACGGTTGCCATAGAGCGTATCAGATATTGATGTTTCCCCCCACTCATAAAAACCATATACGGACAACCGGATGATGAGGCCATGCCCCCGCCTCCAGCCGAGCCCATGGCGTACGAGGAGCTCACCTCCCTCTACCGCAAGGAGAGGGGCTCCAACACCCTGGCCGAGCTCAGGAGGGACTTCTACAGCGCCTTGGCGGAGCTGCTTTCCCGCACCCAGAAGGAGTACGAGAAAGAGCTCGCCCGCGACCCGGATTCCATCGTATGTGAGGGCCTCAACCAGCGAAGGAAGAAGATGACCGACCTGGCGCAGCGCATAATCGAGGACCGCATGGACAAGATCGCCTCGATGGCGCTCAAAGGCGGGGAAGGTTACGGCAACGCCCTCGAGCGCCTCACCGCCGAGGAGAAGGAACTATACCAGAGGGTCCTGGAGGACTTCCGCGGCCACCGCGGCATCCTGCCGCAGCTCCGCAAAAGGGACTACCGCATCGGCGACCTCGATGTCAAGGCAACCCCACCGGAACCGGAGCCTCTCCCGGAGGCCGCGGCGCCCATCGAGGGCCCCGCCCAAGCGGAGGAAACCCTTCCGGCGGAGGACCCCGCCCAAGCTGAGGAAACCCTTCCGGCGGAGGACCCCGCCCAAGCGGAGGAAACCCTTCCGGCGGAGGACCCCGCCCAAGCGGAGGAACCCCTTCCGGCGGAGGAGGCCCCGGCGCCGCTGCTGCAGGAGGAGGAGTCCGACAACATGGTGGTCCGCATCCTCGAGGATCTGCCCACCTTCTCCGGCCCCTATCGGGACTACAGCCTGAGGAAGGACGACGTGGTGCTGATGCCCCGCAGCCTCGCCGAGGCGCTGGTGTCGCGCGAGGTGGCCGCCGAGGTGCGGCCGCGGCTATAGCGCCCGCAGGGTGCGGTAGTCGCCGATGAACTCCAGGCAATCGATGTTCATCCGCTTGATGCCGGTCACGCGGGCGACGGTGTCCCGGGCGGCATCGGGGGTGTTGTTGTTCTTGCTGAGGTGGGCGAGGAACAACTTGCGCCCGTTGCCCATGGTGCGTTTTACGGACTCGCCGCAGGCGATGTTGGAAAGGTGGCCCACGTCCCCGGAGATGCGCCTCTTCAGATAGGCGGGGTAGGGGCCGTCGCTGAGCATGCGCTCGTCGTAGTTGGATTCGACGACGGCGAGGTCCGCGGTCCGCATCGCCTCCTCCAGCGCCGGGGTCATCACCCCGGTGTCGGTGGCTATCAGCACGCTGGCGTCCTTGTGCCGCAGCAGGAAGGCGTTGGGCTCGGCCGCGTCATGGGACGTGGGCAGTGGCGCGACCTCGAAGCAGGCGGCGGCGAAAGGCTCGTTGGTGCTGAAGGGGAGCTGCCGCACGCAGCCTATCTCGCTGCGCGACAAAGTGTTGCGGTTCCCCATGACCGGCAGCTTGAAGCGCCGTGCCAACACGCCGGCGCCCCGCACATGGTCCACGTGCTCGTGGCTCACCAGTATGGCGGAGAGATCGCCGCCCGAGACGCCCACCCTGCCCATCATCTCCACCGTGCGGCGGCCGTTCATGCCCGCGTCCACCATCAGGGAGCCTTCCGGGCTCTGTACCACTATGCAGTTTCCGTCACTGCCGCTGGCGAGAACATGTACCTCAATCATGACCGGAGCACCTGAGGACAATAAGCGGAATTAAAAGAATCGCCGGGGCCGCCGCAGATGCGTCAGCCCCCCTTGTTGCGGTATATCGCGAACACGATGTCGCCGCGGGTGACGATGCCCACCAGCCGCCCCTTCTCGATGACCGGGACGCGGTTCACCTTCTTCTCTATCATGCGCTCCACGGTGTCGATGATCTGCGCGTCCGGGGAGCTGGTCAGAACCGCCCGGGTCATGACCTCCTTCACCGGGGTGGCGGATATGCGGGAGACGATCTCCTTGATCTCCTCGCTGCCGGCGAAGTCGAAGGGCATGCTCAGCACGTGCAGGGTGGGCTGCTCCATGCGCAGCTTGTCCTGGTACTTCATAACCAGCTCGAGGATGTCCGTCTCGCTAAGTATCCCCACCAAACGGTTGTCGTCATCGACCACCGGCGCCCCCGATATGCCGCCGAGAGCGAACTTGACGGTGGCCTGCTTGATGGTCTCGTCCGCATGCACGGTAACGAGATTGGTGGTCATCACGTCCCGCACTCTGAGTTCGCTCATGTTTCCTAATCCCCCGTGCGGGTATATGTATTTTCAGCATTCCGCCGGTGAACAGTTAATTATCCGGGCAACGTTAACGTGACGGTGAGTGCCTGAGGTCCCCGCAGACGGATATTAGCGATTTCGCCGGCGGAACGTTGTTCCGGGCGGCGGTGGTGCTGGCGATGGTGCTGCTGCCCTCGGTTGTCTATCTGTTCACGATACACGGCAGCGGAGAGGGCTTCCTGTACATGATGGTGATGTGGCCTCCGGTGGTGATCGGCATCTTCCTGCTGTTCTACATGTCGGCGCACAGCATGCTGGCGCGCCCGGAGGGGAGGTACTATGCCAATAACGCCTCGCATTCGTCCCCCATAACCAGCTACAAGGGCAGGTGCCCCTCCTGCAACGGCAAGGTTTACGAGGAGGACCGGAGTTGCCGCTGGTGCGATTGGGATGTCGTGGAGGACCGTCTGCGCCCGCCGGTGTGACCTGCGCCTCCGCGAGGCGGACGGCATTGCCAGCGCCTCTCTGGATAAGACGGCGATTCGATACCTTTATTAAGAAAAAGGTAATCTCCCGCTTCACACGGGCCCGTAGCTCAGCTAGGTAGAGCGATCGGCTCTTAACCGATCGGCCAAGGGTTCGAATCCCTTCGGGCCCGCCATCCCCGTTCTCTTCTCGCCGATGCCTCAACGAGCGATCGGCGTCTTAAGCCGTTCATTCGTTCCCGGTCAGATAGGACTTGAGTCGTCGATGGAAGGTGACGGTGGGAACCTCCAGCATCAATCCCTCCACGGGGTCCATGACCACGGCGAAGGTCTCGGAGACCGTGATGTTCAGGGAGTCCAACGAAAGGGCGTCCCCTGGCATCCGCAGCATCAGATCGGTCATGCGGTTTATCTCGTCGTTGAGGGCCTCTCCGAAGTCCATCCTGTCCTCCAACAGGCCAGGTATGTCGATGTGCATGGGAGGGGCGGGATACTCGGCGGGGCCCTTCTCCGCGCACTCCTGCGCCACGCGGAGCAGCTCCTCGTTCCTCCAACCCTCGAACACGAACAACGGGTCCTCCCAGTCTATATCCCCCTCGCTCTCCTTGGGATCCAGCAGATCGACGACCGTCACCTGGTCCAGGAAACGGTCCACCATTTCATGGTCAAGGTCGGGGAGGCAGGCGAACTGGGCCTTGGCGCCGATGATACCCATCCGCTCGTCGACACCGTTCTCGGAAAGGGCCAGGAGGGCATCGCCCGGATAATGCCCGTCCTCACGGCCGCAGACGATGAGGTATCTGATCCTTGGGTCGCTGACGATGTTTATGATGACCTTCTCGACCCCGATGTTCGCCGACCTCAGGCTCCCCATGATTCGGTAGGATCCCGGCGGCACGTCCACCTCGGCCTTGCCGATGACCGCTATCGCAACCGGCGAATCCTCCGCCCCGGTGGCGTAGCTGCCCGGGGCCCTCGGCCAATCATCCCTCAATGTCAACACCCGTTATATGCATCCGGCGGGCCGTTAATCAATTTATCCGTGAGTCGGCCCGGCGTCGCCCGTCAATCCTCTGGGAGGAAACGGAGGTCCGCCCTCGCGGCGATGTCCGGCGTCTCCTTGATGCGCTTGAAATCGAGCATGACCTGGGCGGCCATCTCCAGGCTTTCCATGTCGGTGCGATTGAAGCCCACCTCGTAGAACTGCAGCGAGCCGCAGAAGTCCTGCTCCTCCACACTGGCGACGCCGGTGCGGGCGGCGATGATTCCCATGGCCTCGCTCCAGTTCTGCATTATGAACCGGTTGCCCCTGTCGAGCACCTCGACCATCGACCTCACCGCCTCGGGGTTCTGGGCGATGATGCGCTCCGATGCCACGAGAACGATGGGGAAGTGCGTGCCTTGGCCGGAGGAGTTGCCCAGCTCCCATGCCGAGGGGCCCATCACCCGCTCGGTGGCGATGGCCCAGGGCTCGCTGCCCGCCATCGCCTGTATGTCGCCGCTGGCCATGGCGGCGGGGATGTCCATGGGGTTCATGGGAACGATCTCGAACCTGTCCGTGTCCAGGTTGTTGCCCTCGGCCCAGCGCAGGAAAGCCCCGTGGGTGCTGGAGGCCTGCTGCAGGCCCACTCTCGTCTTCTCGCCGTCGCGCTCCTCCTCCAGGTCCTTGGGTTCGGAGATGTCGGCGTGGGCGATGAAGCGGTGCATGCCCTCGCCGCCGATGAAGCGGGCGACCACCATCGCCCCGCTGTCCGCCTCCAGCAACCGCACGGCCGGCCCGTCGCCCATGGCCGCCATGTCCGCCGACCCGGTGACCAGGGCCTCCGCCGCCTGTATCCCGCCGGTGACCAGCAGCGGCCTTACGCCCGCCTCCTCCAGCATCCCGGTCTCATGGGCGATGATCAGCGTTTCGTAATTGGACTTGTCCGTGAAGGCCACCGTCACCTCGTCGGAGAGCAGCAGTGGCATCACCACCGCCGCCGAAGCGACGAGCAGCATCGCCGCCATGGCCGCCGCGAACATGGGCCCGCTCCTCATCTCAATCCTCCTCCAGGGTCAGCAACGAGGGGCGGGGGGCGCCGTTGGCGCAGGGGCAGGCCTGCAGCATCCCCACCACCTCCTGCCGGAGGGATACCATCCTCGGGCTCGAGAGGTCGCGGGGCCAGGCCTCGTCGATGTGCCACTCCCTCTCGATGCGGCCCGGTGACGGGGACATCAACACCACCCTCGTCCCCAGCGTCAGGGCCTCATCGATGTTGTGGGTCACGAAGACCACCGTCTTCCTCTCCCGCTGCCAAAGGCTTAGGGCCTCGTTGTCAAGCTTGCGACGGGTCTGCTCGTCGAGGCTGCCGAACGGCTCGTCCATGAGCAGCATCTCCGGTTCCATCGCCAGGGTGCGGGCGATGGCCACCCTCTGCTTCATGCCTCCGGAGAGGTCGTTGGGACGGGCGTGGGCGAAGGAATCGAGGCCCACCAGCCGCAGCTGCTCCATCGCCCGCTCCTCTCTGACCGCCTTGCGGGCTCCGCCGTCCTGTAGGGAGAACATCACGTTCTGCAGCACCGACATCCACGGGAATAGGCTCGGCTCCTGGAATACCACGCCCCGTTCCGGCGACGGGCCGCTGACCTCCTCGCCGCGGAACAGCATCTGTCCGCGGCTGGGGGCCTCGAAGCCGGCCATGAGGTTCAGCGTGGTGCTCTTGCCGCAGCCGCTGGAGCCGACCAGGCAGAGGAACTCCCCCTCCTCGATGGACAGGGAGACGTCGTTCAGCGCCACCAGGCCCCTGCCGCTGCGGGGGTCGGCGAAGACCTTGGACACGTTGCGCAGCTCGGCGATCACGTATCGTCCTCCCTGTCGATTCCGAGGCGGTTGCGCACCTTGTTCTCCATCTTGACGAAGAGCAGCTTCTCGATGGTCAGGCCGATGACGCATATCACCATTATGGCGACGAAGGCGGCGGTGAAGTCCAGGCTGTAGCGCGATTGGTAAATGGAGAATCCCAGGCCCAGTGCCACGCCCACCACCATCTCGGCGGCGATCAGGACCCTCCAGCCGTTGGCGAGGCCGATGCGCATGCCGTTGATGATGGAGAGGGAGGCGGCGGGCAGCAGCACGTGCAGGAACACCGAGCTGTCCTCCCTCCCCGACATCTGGGCCACGCGGGTGAACACCGTCGGCACCTCGCGGATGCCGCCGGCGGTGTTGATCACTATGGGAGGTATGGCGGTCATGGCGATGATGAACACTGTCGCCGCCTCCCCCAGGCCGAAGATGAGCATGGCGATCGGTATCCACGCCAGGCCGGGCACCATCTGCAGGATGTAAACCGCCACCATGCCGGCGTCGTGCAGCCGGGGCGCGGTGCCGAATGCCATGCCCGCCACCAGACCGAAGGCCAAGGCGATGAGGTAACCGGCGCCCCAGCGGGACAAGGAGCTCTGGGTGTGGGCGTATACGGTGGCGTTGTTCAGTTCGGCGCCGAGCAAGGCCTCCCACAGCGCCACGAAGGCCTCGGGCGGAGTGGGGAAGGCGGCGCCGCGGAGGTGTATCATCGCCTCCGCCGTCAGCCACCAGGCGGCAACGATGACCGCCACCCCGATGAGCACGTTGCCGAGGTCGCGGGCCATGAGTCGCCGCGTCTCGGGACGGAAGCGGAACTGCGAGCCACCGCGTCGCAACGCGGCGTCCGCCGCATCCACCTTCGCTGGAAGCTCGACATCCCTCAGCGCATGACCTCCTAGAGTTCCATGTACATTATTTGATTTTTGAATCAAATAATGATTATAGAACTCTAAATAGATATTTAATGCGCTCGGCTCAGCGGTCCGGCGTCTCCGCCATGCTCAGTTCTTCGACGCCATCCAATCCCGCATCCGCTCCACCAGGTCCAGGATCTCCCAGGTGAGGCCCAGGTCATCGCGGCCGAAGTGGCCGTAGCTGGCGGTACGGCGGAAGATCGGCTGCTTGAGCCCCAGCCTCTTTATGATGGCGTAGGGCCTCCAATCGAATATCTCCACGTCGGCGACCATCTCGTTTATCCGCGCCTCGTCCACCTTGGCGGTGCCGAAGCAGTCCACCCACACCGACACTGGCCGGGCCACTCCGATCGCATAGGCCACCGCCACCTCGCACTTGTCGGCGAGGCCGGCGGCCACCACGTTCTTGGCCACGTACCTCGCGGCGTAAGCGCCGGAACGGTCCACTTTGCTGGCGTCCTTGCCGGAGAAGCATCCTCCGCCCACGCGGCCCACGCCGCCGTAGGTGTCGACGATGATCTTCCTGCCGGTGAGGCCCACATCGGACTGGGGGCCGCCGATGACGAATCGACCGGTGGGGTTGATGAAGTACTGCGTCCGCTCGCTAACCAACTCGGCCGGTATCACCGGGAGTATGACCTTGCTCTTGATGTCCCTCTTGAGCGTCTCGTATTCGATCCCGTCCCTGTGCTGCGAGGACAGCACCACCGCGTCCACTCCCACCGGCCTCCCGTCGAGGTAGCGGACGGTGACCTGGGCCTTGCCGTCCGGTCTGAGGTAATCGAGCTCGCCGCTGCACCTGACCTCCGAGAGCCTGCGGGTCAGCCTGTGGGCCAGAAGCACCGGCAGCGGCATAAGCTCCTCGGTCTCGTTGGTGGCGTATCCGTACATCATCCCCTGGTCGCCGGCGCCCATGAGGTTCTCATCGCAGGAGTCGGGGTCGGACCGGTGCTCCTCGGAGATGTCCACGCCGCAGGCGATGTCCGCCGACTGCTCCTTCAGGAGCAGATGGACCTCGCAGTCGTCGAAATTGAAACCAACCCCCTCGGCGTCGTAGCCGATGTCCTTCAGAACGGAGCGTACCACGGCCTCGACGTCCACATCGGCCTGGGAGCTTATCTCCCCCAGGACGATGACGCGGTCGGTGGTCACCACCGTCTCGCAGGCCACCCGGGAATCGGGGTCCTGCTCCAGGTGCGCGTCCAATACAGCGTCCGATATCTGGTCGCATACCTTGTCGGGATGCCCGCCTGTCACCGATTCCGAGCTGATTAGATAGTGAAGGCTCATTTTTATCGACGGAGAATCCCGTGGCCCGTATTTTATACGAACGCCTAGAGCGCCCCTCACATCCCGCTCCGTAACAACGATAATGCGATATAGTCCGCAAAAAAATGACTTTCTCCATACAAAACTAGGAGGCAAAGAACAATGCATCACGACAAAGATAGCACAGCAAGCATGCCCCTGATCGGGGACGGGTTCCCCCAGGTGGAGGTGAAGACCACCCACGGCATGATGAAGCTGCCCGAGGCCTACGAGGGCAAATGGTTCGTCCTTTTCAGCCATCCGGCGGACTTCACCCCGGTATGCACCACAGAGTTCGTCGCTTTCGCCAAGAAGGCGGACGAGTTCAAGGAGCTGGGCGCCGAGCTCATCGGCGTGTCCATCGACCAGGTGTTCTCCCACATAAAGTGGGTGGAGTGGATCAAGGACAACCTCGGCGTGGACATAGAGTTCCCCATAATCGCCGACCACGGCGACTTCGCCAAGAGGCTGGGCATGGTCCATCCCGGGAAGGGGAGCAACACCGTGCGCGCGGTGTTCATCATCGACCCCAAGGGCGTGATCAGGCTCATCATCTACTACCCGCAGGAGGTGGGCAGGAACGTGAACGAGGTCCTGAGGTCGCTGAAGGCGCTGAAGACCGCCGACGAGAAGGGCGTGGCCATGCCCGAGTGCTGGCCGAAGAACGTCAGCCTGGAGCTGGGCGACAAGGTCATCGTGCCCCCGGCGTCCACCGTCAAGGACGCCTACGAGCGCCGCGGCAAGAAGGGCGCCTACGACTGGTGGTTCATGACCAAGGACCTCTGAGCTCACCGCTACAACAGAAACCCCCCGCCCGTCGGGGGCCACCTTTTTTATCCCCCTAGATGATTGAGAGCCCATGAGCCCCATCGGACTCGAGGAGCTCCTACACGCGCTTTTCTTCGTGTCCATATTGCTGGCAGTCATTTCAGTGCCGCGCCTCATCGTCACCGTCCGCAATTCTCGGAAAGAGATGGGCCGCCACCGCGAGCTGCGGGCCACCAAGAACACGGACCAGCTGCCGCCCTCGGCGGCGGCAAGGCAGGAGTGGGAGAACGCCCGCTCGTCGATGGGATACGGGGCGTTGCTGCTGGGGGAGATCGAGAGGCTGAACGACCTCCGTCCCGTAGCGGTGCAGGCGCAGACCTCGGCGCTGATGATGTTGGCGCTGGCGGTGTTCCCCGGCTTCGAGACCCCGGTGCTTGTCTTCGCCGCGGCGCTGGTGCTGGCGGTGCTCTCCGCCTCGGTCTACGCCGGCAGGCTGAGCGAGAGCTATGTCCGCGAGTACATGGAGATGCTGAAGGAGTTGGAGCCCAGCAAAAACAACGGGCCCGGCAGCATCTACGGCTGAGCAAAGATATTTCCGCCTCCTGCGTCTGAAGGTGGCATGGAAAACGATACGAGGGCGCTTCTCAAAACCGACAAGGGGGACATCGTCCTCCGCCTCTTCGGCGACATGCCCGTGACCGCCGGGAACTTCTCCGAACTGGTATCTGAAGGTTTCTACGACGGCACTGTCTTCCATCGCATTATACCCGGGTTCATGGTCCAGGGCGGCGACCCCGACGGCAACGGATGCGGAGGGCCAGGCTACAACATACCGGACGAGTTCGTGGCCGGGCACTCCAATCAGCGGGGCTCGGTGGCCATGGCCAACACCGGCCGTCCCGACAGCGGCGGCAGCCAGTTCTTCATCAACCTGGCGGCCAACAGCTACCTGGACTGGGACGACGCCCGGTACCCGCACATCAGGCACCCGGTCTTCGCCGAGGTCCTCGAGGGGATGGAGGCGGTGGACGCGATAGCGGCCGTGCCCACCGGGCCGCAGGACCGCCCCTCTGA
>Ga0207421_10000143_pt1 | contig 83923 bp, 77 predicted proteins | sample SodLakKL_010_SED_4_FD_187542 | JGI IMG/M metagenome (GOLD analysis project Ga0207421, IMG submission 187542) | Alkaline sediment microbial communities from Lake Tanatar, Kulunda Steppe, Russia - 8KL_010_SED (SPAdes) (version 2) | ecosystem: Environmental > Aquatic > Non-marine Saline and... | reverse complement strand
GCGCGGTTGATCTCGTCGGCGAGCACGACGTTCGCGAAGATGGGCCCGGGCGCGAAGCTGAACGAGCCGTCGGACTCATCGAAGACGTTGGTTCCAGTGACGTCGGCGGGCAACAGGTCCGGCGTGAACTGGATCCGCGAGAACGAGAGCCCGAGGGCGGTCGCGAACGAGCGCGCCGAGAGGGTCTTTCCGGTGCCGGGGACGTCCTCCAACAGGACGTGCCCACGCGCGAGGATGCCAAGCGTGACGCGTTCGAGGAACTCGGGGTCGGCGACCACCGCCCCGCCGACCTCGTCCATCACCCGGCTACAGGCGGCCGCCGCATCGGGGACGTTCATGAGCAATCGATAGCCGGGCGACCCACATGAGTCCTCTGGGAGGGGTGACGGGTTGACGCGGGTTCACTCAGAAGGGGGGTTTCGACGACGCCGGCAGACAGGTATCGACGGAGGCGATGGGGATCGACGGCGATCGAAACCCATAAACTCGAAACCGGCGAATCCTCAAACGAGCCGAGGTAGCCTAGCCCGGCCAAGGCGGCAGATTCGAAATCTGCTGTCCATTCGGACACGTGAGTTCAAATCTCACCCTCGGCGCTTCTCCCGTTTTCTCGTCCGCGAGTCTCGGGCTCTTTCACGGCGAAAGAACCATCCGTGCGGCCGGAGAGGTCCGGATATGACCGACACCACGCTGTACGATCGACTCGGAGGCGAGGAGGCTATCGGCGCGGTCGTGACGGAGTTCTACGACCGTGTGCTCGCGGACGAACGACTCGAACCGTACTTCGAGGACACCGATATGTCCCAGCAACGGGCCCATCAGACCCGATTTTTGAGCTCGGTGACCGGCGGACCGATCCAGTACGACGGGGACGACATGGGGACCGCTCACGAGGGGATGGGGATCTCCCATGCGGATTACGACGCGATCGCGGCACACCTCGACGACGCGCTCGGCGAGTTCGACGTGGCGGATGCCGACCGTAAAGCGGTGTTGGAAGCGGTCGAATCGTATCGGGAAGCGATCGTCGAGACGACATAGCCGCGCTCGAGACGTCGATCTGCGGGGCGGTCGGGGAGGGCCGAAACCGGGGAGTGTGTCCGTGCGGTTGTTACCGACCGCCCGCGACCTGTCGTTCCCAGTCTTCGAGCCAGGTACTGCGGTGTTCCCGAAGCTCGGGATACTCGAAGTGGACGATCTCTCCGGGCTCCTTGGCGAACTCGCGGTACGTTTCGGGGGGCTCGACGTCGGTGACGGGGCCGGTCACGTTGAGTTCGGCGATGGCCCGTTGGGTCTCGTCTTCGAGGATGAAATCCATGAACGCGTGGGCCAACTCGTCGTCTGAGCCGGTGGCGAACCGGGCCATGCCGTTGAGGTTCGCGTAGCCGGTGTCCTCTAAGAACGTGACTCGGTGTTTGTCCATGTCGTTTCCGGCCATGTCGGCGTACACGCGGTCGTTCGAGAAGGAGACGACGACGTTCAGTTCGTTGGCCTCGAACTGCGGGTACATCTCCGACCACGAGGACAGGACGACCGCGTTCTCCTCCAACAGATCCTCCCAGTAGTCGAGGTAGCCGTCGGGTCCGAACTCCTTGATCGTCGAGAGGAGGAACATCTCGCCCGTGTCGCTGTCCATCGGGTTGGGGATCCCGATCTCGCCCTCATACATAGGGTCGAGCAGGTCCTCGAACCCCTCCGGCTCGTCGATGTTGCGCCCGTCGTAGACGATCGCACAGAAGTTCTGATAGGTCGGAATGACGCGTCCGTCCGGATCGAACTCGAACGACTCGTCGATCCGGGCGGCGTGTTCGAGGACGTTGCGGTCGGTGGGGCTGAACAGGTCGACCCCCGAATCGTCGACGCGGTAGAGGTCCGAGGGCTTCAACCCCAAGTAGACCTCCGGTTCGAGGTCGACGCCCGCGTCGTACTCCTGAATGTAGTGGTTCACCTCGCCGTCGGGGACGGCCCATTCGAGTTCGACGTCGTGGCGTGCCTCGAACTCGTCTTTGATCCACTCGCCGGGACTCGTCGTGGGCGCGTCAATGAGCGTGTCGTAGGTCGCGACGGTGAGCGTCGGGTCCTCCTCGACCTCGCCAGTCGTCCCGCCGTCGGTGGCTCCATCATCGCCACCGTCGTCATCCCCACCTGTCTGTTCGGCAGTACAGCCGGCCAACCCTGCGGTCACGGCGCCGGCGCCGGTCGCGAGAAACGCGCGTCGGTGCATTACCCGGTGGTCGTACTTGGTGATACATAACGTTCCTGATCCACCGTGAGGGCGTCGATGAGTGATGTAACGCCACGGCGGGGCGGCGGGTCGGACCCCTTTTGTGCCCATCCGTATTATCGGTGGATGATGACGGGTTCGGGCGCTGTGGACGGACTGAAAACGGAGGGATGGAGGGGTCCGATCGATGGCCGCTAATCGAAAGGGCGACCGCCGTGAACGTGAGCTGGTCAACGCTCTCGATGAGGCGGGATTCGCGGTAATGCGCGCCCCGGCCAGCGGCGCGGCCACGACGCGGGAGTTGCCCGACGTGCTCGCCGGTGACGGCGAGGTGTTCTACGCCATCGAGGCCAAATCGAGCGCCGGCAACCCGATCTATCTCGACGGCGAGGAGGTGGAGGCGCTGCTGTTTTTCGCCCAAAACTTCGGCGCGAAGGCGCGGATCGCCGTCCGGTTCGACCGGGAGGACTGGTACTTCTTCCACCCCGGTGAGCTCTACACCACCGACGCGGGCTCCTATCGGGTGAAAAAGGAGACCGCGCTCGCTGAGGGGGAGGATTTCGCCGAGTTCGTCGGCGAAACACGCCGGGTGACGCTCGATGAGGTCGGCCGCGACGCCGGGGCAGCGGGCGAGGACGCGAAGACGGACCGTACGCGCGAAGTGTTGGAGGCGGTCCGTGACGGCCACCTGTCCGTCGAGGATGCGGTCGATATCTTATAATTCGACGGCGGAGGCAGGTTCAGCGTGTATTATTCACTTCGAGTTCCGCCGCTTCCGATACGGGCGATGGGGTGGCATCTCTCCGCTTGGCGGCCGACATCCCGTTCCTGGCCGGAAACCAGACCGAGAATGTTCTCGCGAACCGGCCTCTCAGGCGTCAATCCGTTCCTCGATAAAAGGTTTGTGCGAGGATCCATCGGCGATCGAGCGCATGTGCTTCCGTTGACAAACGTTCGATCGAAATCGCGCGCGAGCGACGTCCGCTATGAAACGAACGTGCAATGGGTATATGAATACGACACCGATCCCCGAACGACGTCCCGGTGTAGGTGTGTGTTCAAATAATATATATCCATATCAGGTCGTTGAGGGCTGTCGATTTTTCTGAATTCGTCAGTTCTGTCCCGTCCCATTCGTGCACCTCGTTCGCCCCACGACGACAACTTTAAGTAATCAAACGCATTGGTGACAGGCGATGACAGACATCACGGAGGCTTCGTCGGACACCCCGGCGGATCGAGTTCTTCCAGGGCACGATAGCTTCTAACATCGACATTGGTCCCGTACGGATCTTCGATACGACCCTGCGGGACGGGGAACAGTCACCACGGACGTCGTTCAGTTATGACGAGAAACGCCGCATAGCGGCCAAGCTGGACGACATGGGAACGCACGTCATCGAGGCGGGCTTCCCGGTCAACTCGGACGCGGAGTTCGAGGCCGTGAGCGATATCGCCGCCGCGACGGACACCACCGTCTGCGGGCTCGCCCGCGTCGTCGAGGGCGACATCGATGCGGCGATCGACTCGGGCGTGGAGATGGTACACGTGTTCGTCTCCACCAGCGACGTCCAACTCGAGGACTCCATGCACGCCACCCGCGAGGAGGCGAAAGAGCGGGCGGTCGCCGCCGTTGAGCAGGTGAAAGACGCCGGCGTCGAGTGCATGTTCTCACCGATGGACGCCACCCGGACCGACCCGGACTACCTGATCGAGATCGTCGAGGCCGTAAGCGACGCGGGCACCGACTGGATCAACATCCCGGACACCTGCGGCGTCGGGATGCCGACCAGCTTCGGGAAGACGGTCAAGGCGGTCGTGGAGGCGACGGACGCCCGCGTGGACGTCCATACCCACGACGACTTCGGCATGGCGGCGGCGAACGCCGTCGTCGGCTTCGAGAACGGTGCCCACCAGGCGCAGGTGTCGGTCAACGGGATCGGCGAACGCGCGGGCAACGCGGCCTATGAGGAGGTTGTGATGGCCGTCGAATCGGTCTACGGCGTCGATACCGGCATCGACACGACACAGATCATCGAACTGGCACGGATCGTCGAGGAGGCCTCGGATATCCCGGTGCCGGCGAACAAACCGATCACCGGACGCAACGCGTTCGCCCACGAGTCGGGCATTCACGCCGCGGGCGTGATCGAGAACGCGGACACGTTCGAGCCGGGGGTTATGACCCCCGAGATGGTCGGTGCCGAACGCGAGTTCGTGTTGGGCAAACACACCGGCACCCACAGCGTGCGGAAACACCTCGTCGAGGCCGGCTTCGACCCGACCGAAAGCGAGGTTCGCGCGCTCACCAGCCGAATCAAGGAGTACGGCGCGGGCAAGCGGCAGGTGACTGCCGGCGACGTCGAACGGTTCGCCCGCGAGGCGAACGTTGAGCGTGAGGAGGAGGAGGTTCGGATCTGATGGCACCCCCCGTGTCGGCACCGCGGACCGAGCGGCCGCGTTCGGTCGCGGAACGCCCAGTCGCTGTGGATCCCTCGCCGAATCGGGGGTCTCAACCAACGGATCTCCCCTTCGGAGCCGGATCCCGACAGGGATTTATAGGTGGATTTCCTCGTATCGAACGAGATGCGACGGCACCACATGGCCCGGTCCGCCGACGGACGCCGAGCCGCCGCCGCGATTATTGTAGGGGTGTAGCCCCCTACATACCACTTTCCTCACCGACACGACATTCCGACGAACGCCAGCGGAGTGACCCGATACGGCCGCTTCGCGCGTCGTTCGTATCGACAACCCAACAGCCATCGACCGACCACGAGGTCCCGGTCGATACCCGCCCACACGACACGACACCACGCACATGAGCGACACAGCAGCACGGTCACGAGAGGAAGAGCCCGAGGAGCCGGGGGACGACGCCCCCGAGCAGGACGCGCCGCAGTCGACCGACGATGCGGCAGCGGATACGGGATCGAGCGATACGCCCGTTTCGACCGGCGCGGAATCCGTCGTCGCCGCCCTCGAGGCGGCCGGCGCGAAGACCGCGTTCGGGGTCCAGGGCGGGGCCATCATGCCCGTCTACGACGCCTTATATAGCTCCTCGATCCGACACGTGACGATGGCACACGAACAGGGTGCCTCGCACGCGGCCGACGCGTACGGCGTCGTCGCCGGCGAGCCCGGGATCTGCCTGGCGACCTCCGGGCCCGGCGCGACGAACCTCGTCACGGGGATCGCGGATGCGGACATGGATTCGGACGCCATGCTCGCGCTCACGGGGCAGGTGCCGACGGAGTTCGTCGGGAACGACGCGTTCCAGGAGACGGACACCGTCGGGGTCACCCGACCGATCACGAAACACAACTACTTCGCGGGGGATGCCGACGCCGTCGGCGACGTCGTCGGCGAGGCGTTCGAGCTCGCGCGGGTCGGCCGCCCGGGCCCGACGCTCGTCGACCTCCCGAAGGACGTGACGCTCACCGAGACCGACCGGACGCCCGGCCCCGCGAAGGCCCCGGCGGGCACCGATCCGGACCCCAGCGCCGATCCGGAGGCGGTCGAGCGGGCCGCTCGCGCGATAGAGAACGCTGAACGGCCGCTCTGTCTGTTCGGCGGCGGCGTGATCAAAGCGGAGGCGAGCGACGCGGCGCGGACCTTCGCGCGCACGTACGAGATACCGGTCACGACGACGATGCCCGGCATCGGGAGTTTCCCCGAGGACGACGAACTCGCGCTCTCGTGGGCGGGGATGCACGGAACCGGCTACGCCAACATGGCGATCACGCACACGGACTGTCTGATCGCCATCGGGACGCGCTTCGACGACCGACTCACCGGCGGGATCGACACCTTCGCGCCCGAAGCCGAGGTCGTGCACGTCGACATCGACCCGGCGGAGATCTCGAAGAACGTCTACGCGGACTACCCGCTGATCGGCGACGCCGGTACCGTGATCGACCAGCTGACGGCCGCGCTTCGGCAGGTTCCGGACGCCGACGAGTGGCGTGAGCGATGTCAGGAGTGGAAGGAGACGTATCCGCTGACGTACGCAACGCCCGAGGACGAGCCGCTGAAGCCGCAGTTCGTCGTCGAGGCGTTCGACGAGGCGACCGACGCGGACACGATAGTCACCACCGGCGTCGGGCAACATCAGATGTGGGCCGCCCAGTTCTGGACCTACACGGAGCCCCGGACGTGGGTCTCCTCACACGGGCTCGGGACGATGGGCTACGGGCTCCCCGCAGCGATCGGTGCGCGGTTCGCGGCCGATGCGCGAGGCGAACCCGACCGCGACGTGATCTGTTTCGACGGCGACGGGTCGTTCCTCATGACGCTCCAGGAGCTATCGGTCGCGGTCCGGGAGGACCTGAACATCACGGTGGCCGTGTTGAACAACGAGTATATCGGTATGGTCAGACAGTGGCAGGACGCCTTCTTCGAGGGGCGACACATGGCCTCGGAGTACAACTGGATGCCCGAGTTCGACAAGCTCGCCGAGGCGTTCGGCGCGCTCGGTATTCGAGTCGACGGGTACGACGAGGTCGCGCCCGCCGTCGAGGAGGCGCTCGCCTACGACGGACCCGCCGTGATCGACTTCCACATCGACCCGGTGGAGAACGTGTTGCCGATGGTTCCGAGCGGCGGGGCGAACGGCCGATTCGCGCTCGCGGAGGACCAGCTATGAACTCCGAGCGACCCGATCCCGCCGAGCAGGCGGAAGCGGACTCGAAATCGAACGTGGAGGCGGAACCGGTGACGGATCCGAACCCCAACCGCCCGTCGGGACGGGCCCGCGCGGACGGGGGACGCATGGCGGCCATGCCCGGCCCCGCTCCCGAGGAGCGTCCCCACCCCGAGGGACGACGGAACACCGAGGGGATCCGGATCGACCCGGTCGTCGAGGCGGAACACACGCCCCGAAGGGCCGTTATCTCGGCGCTCGTCGAGGACGAACCCGGCGTGCTCGCACGGGTCTCCGGGCTCGTCTCGCGGCGACAGTTCAACATCGAGAGCCTCACCGTCGGGCCGACGACCGTCGACGGCCACTCGCGGATCACGATGGTCGTCGAGGAGACCGATCCCGGGATCGACCAGATCGAAAAACAGATGGCCAAGCTGAAGCCGGTCATCTCGGTCGGGGAGGTCTCCGGCAACGCGGTGTGTACCGAACTCGTTCTCCTGAAAGTCAGGGGCGAGGAGCCGGACAAGGTGCACGCCGTCACCGAGATGTACGACGGACGAACCCTCGATGCCGGCCCGCGGACGATCACGGTCCAGCTGACCGGTGACGAGTCGACGATCGACGACGCGCTCGATGCGTTCAGACAGTTCGGGATCCTTGAGATCGCCCGAACCGGACAGACGGCGCTCGCACGTGGGGACGTCCCCACGGCACCAGGAGAGAAACCCGGCACGGCCGGCGAACCGACGAAACCAGACCAGCGATAATCACACTACATGACTGCAGACGACACACAGACGTTCACCTCGAAGGTATACTACGACGACGACGCGGACAGCGACTACATCGCCCAGAAGACGGTAGCCGTCCTCGGCTACGGATCACAGGGCCACGCCCACGCACAGAACCTCGCCGACAGCGGCGTAGACGTTATCGTCGGCCTGCGCGAGGACAGCTCCTCGTGGGGGGCCGCCGAGGACGACGGGCTGAGGGTTGCGACACCTGCGGAGGCGTGTGCGGAGGCCGACATCGTGAGCGTCCTCGTCCCCGACACGATCCAGCCGTCGGTGTATGAGAACGCGATCGAGCCCAACTTGGAGCCCGGTGACACGCTCCAGTTTGCACACGGGTTCAACATCCACTACAACCAGATCCGCCCGCCAGAGGACGTCGACGTGACGATGGTCGCGCCGAAGTCGCCGGGCCACCTCGTCCGCCGGAACTACGAGAACGACGAGGGGACGCCTGGGCTGCTCGCCATCTATCAGGACGCCACGGGCGAGGCCCACGAGGAGGGACTCGCGTACGCCGCGGCGATCGGCTGTACGCGTGCCGGTGTCGTCGAGACCAGCTTCCGTGAGGAGACCGAAACCGACCTCTTCGGCGAGCAGGCCGTCCTCTGTGGCGGGATCGCCGAACTGGTCAAGGTCGGCTACGAGACGCTCGTCGATGCGGGTTACTCGCCGGAGATGGCCTACTTCGAGTGTCTCAACGAGATGAAGCTCATCGTCGACTTAATGTATGAAGGGGGGATCGGCGCGATGTGGGACTCGGTCTCCGACACCGCCGAGTACGGCGGGCTGACCAAAGGGGACGTCGTCATCGACGATCACGCCCGCGAGAACATGGAAGCGGTCCTCGCGGACGTCCAGAACGGCACCTTTGCCCGCGAGTGGATCCTCGAAAACCAGGCCGGCCGGCCGAACTACGATCAGCTCCGAACCGCGGAGAAGAACCACGAGATCGAAGCCGTCGGTGAGGAGCTGCGCGGGCTGTTTGCGTGGGCCGAGGACGCCGAACACGAGGGCGATGAGGAGGAAGCCGCCGAGGTGAAAGCCTGATGGGAGCCGACGGCGACGAGGAACGACCGACGATGGCGACCGTCTCCCATGAGAACCCACGAACGGGGTCGACGCTCGGGGAGATCTTCCGCCGGGGTCCGACGGTCGCCGACGGTGGCGAGTCCATCGACGAGCGCTCCGCCGACGGCGACGAGGACTCGGCGGAGGAGCGGCTGACTCCCGGCGACGAGCCGCCCACGGACCGCGATTCGATGGCGGACGTCGACCACACGGCGCGTCAAGGTGACCGGAGCGGGGTCGAACGCGTCTGGAGCCGTGGGCGGGAGGACCGTCCATGAGCCGGGGAACGCTGTATGACAAGGTCTGGCAGAACCACAAGGTGGCGTCGCTGCCGACCGGGCAGGATCAGCTGTTCGTCGGGCTCCACCTCGTTCACGAGGTGACGAGCCCACAGGCGTTCGGAATGTTAAAAGAGCGCGGCCGCACGGTCGCGTTCCCGAAGCGGACGCACGCGACGGTCGATCACATCGTCCCGACCGGGGACCGCGCGCGTCCCTTCGGCGACGAGGCCGCCGAAAACATGATGGCGGAGTTAGAGGAGAACGTTCGCGCCTCCGGGATCGACTTCTCCGATCCCGACTCCGGCGACCAGGGGATCGTCCACGTCATCGGTCCCGAGCAGGGGCTCACCCAGCCCGGCATGACGATCGTCTGTGGCGACTCACACACCTCGACACACGGCGCGTTCGGCGCGCTCGCGTTCGGGATCGGTACCTCACAGATCCGCGACGTGCTGGCGACCGGCTGTGTCGCAATGGAGAAACAGCGGGTCCGACGCATCGAGGTCACCGGCGAACTCGGGGAGGGCGTCACGGCGAAGGACGTCATCTTGACCATCATCCGGAAACTCGGCACCGACGGCGGGGTCGGATACGTCTACGAGTACGCCGGCGAGGCGATCGAGGCCCTCGGGATGGAGGGTCGGATGTCGATCTGTAATATGTCCATCGAGGGCGGGGCCCGCGCGGGCTACGTCAACCCGGATGAGACGACCTACGAATGGCTCCGTGAGACGGACGCGTTCGCGGACGACCCCGAGACGTTCGAGCGGCTCAAACCCTACTGGGAGTCGGTCGCCTCCGACGACGACGCCGAGTACGACGACATTGTCACCATCGATGGCTCGGCTATCGAGCCGACCGTCACGTGGGGGACGACGCCCGGACAGGGGATCGGCATCACCGAGCCGATCCCGCATCCGGAGGATCTTCCCGCGGAGAAGGTAGAGACCGCCCGGCGCGCACAAAAACACATGCGAGTCGAGCCCGGCGAGACGATGGAGGGCTACGAGATCGACGTCGCCTTCCTCGGTTCCTGTACGAACGCCCGATTGAAGGACCTCCGGGAGGCGGCCGCGTTCATCAAGGGTCGCGATGTCCACCCGGACGTTCGCGCGATGGTCGTCCCCGGGAGCCAGCGCGTCCAGAAGGCCGCAGAAGCCGAGGGGCTCGATACGGTATTTAAAGAGGCCGGCTTCGACTGGCGTGAACCGGGCTGTTCGATGTGTCTCGGGATGAACGACGATCAGCTACAGGGCGACGAGGCGAGCGCGTCGTCCTCGAACCGGAACTTCGTCGGCCGACAGGGCTCGAAGGACGGCCGGACGGTGCTGATGAGTCCGATCATGGTCGCGGCCGCGGCGGTGACCGGCGAGGTCACCGACGTTCGGGAGATGAAGGAGGTGACGGTCGCATGAGCGGTATCGATCACGACGGGTTCGCCGATGGCGACTCCCCAGCGGAGCAAGTGACCGAGGTCTCAGGGACCGGTATTCCGGTCCGTGGCAACGACATCGACACCGACCAGATCATCCCGGCGCGGTTTATGAAGGTCGTCACCTTCGACGGCCTCGGACAGTTCGCCTTCTTCGATCAGCGCTTCGACGACAACGACGAGGAGAAGGATCACCCGTTCAACGAGGAGAAATATCGGGGGGCGAACGTGCTGGTCGTCAACGCCAACTTCGGCTGTGGCTCCTCGCGTGAACACGCCCCGCAGGCGCTCATGCGCTGGGGGATCGATGCCGTGATCGGCGAGTCGTTCGCGGAGATCTTCGCGGGCAACTGCCTCGCGTTGGGGATCCCGACGATCACCGCGGACGCCGAGACGGTCGAGACCCTCCAGGAGTACGTCGCGGCCAACCCGGACGCCGAGATCGAGATCGACGTGGAAAACGAGACCGTGACCTACGGCGGCGAGACCGTCGAGGCCACCGTCAGCGAGGCCCAGCGACGGGCGCTCGTCGAGGGGGTCTGGGACACGACGGCGCTCATGGGCGCGAACACGGAAGCCGTGAAGGAGACCGCACGCTCGCTCCCATACATCCCCGCCGATCACATCCCGGGGGACGGCTCGGAAGACGCGGCGGGTGCGGCAGGGGACGACTGAATGTCGGTCGAGATCGCCGTCATCGAGGGCGACGGGATCGGCAAGGAGGTCGTGCCGGCGGCCGTCGAGGTGTTGGATGCGATCGCCGAGACGGGGTCGATCGGTGCGTTCGAATACACCTATGCGGACGCCGGCGACGCGGTCGCCGAAGAAACCGGCGAAGCGCTCCCGGCGGAGACCTACGAGGCGGCGGCGAACGCGGACGCGACGCTGTTCGGCGCGGCCGGCGAGACGGCCGCAGACGTCATCCTCCCGCTGCGGGACGCGGTCGGATCGTTCGTCAACGTGCGGCCGGCGCGCGCGTACCCCGGCGTCGACGCGGTCCGTCCGGAGACGGACGTGGTCTTCCTCCGTGAGAACACGGAGGGGGTCTACTCGGGTCACGAGGATCGGTTGAGCGACGACCTCTCGACGCTGACACGTGTCGTGACCTCCTCTGCCTCGCGAGAACTCGCCGAGTTCGCCTGCGAATTCGTCGAGGACGGCCGCGGACCCGACGGCAGCGAGGGGTTCACCGTCGCACATAAGGCGAACGTGATGCGCGAGACGGACGGTCGCTTCCGCGAGGAGGTGCTCGCAGTAGCCGAAGAGCGCGGCGTTGACGCGGACGAGGAGCTGATGGACGCGTTCGCGACCAAACTCCCGCTCGATCCGACCCAGTACGGCGTCGTCGTCTGCGGAAACCTCGCGGGCGACGTGCTCTCGGATCTGGCGGCCGGGCTCGTCGGCGGGCTCGGACTGTTGCCCTCGGCGAACATCGGGCATGACAACGCCCTGTTCGAGCCGGTTCACGGCACGGCACCGGACATCGCGGGCCAGGGTGTTGCGAACCCCTCGGCGGCGATCCTTTCGGCGGCGATGCTCGTCGAGTACCTCGGCTATACTGAGGACGGCCGACGCATCCGTGATGCTGTCGAGGGCGTGCTCAGCGACGGCCCACGGACCGGGGACCTCGGCGGATCGGCGACGACCGTCGAGGTTACCGAGGCCGTCGTCGACCGTCTCTGAAGGGTCCACTTCTTGTGGCGTTTCGTGGGGATTCCCGCCGAGGTCGTGTCGGCACCCTGGTGGGGGTGCCGCCGAAACCATAAGACACGAAACCCTGCGGCGCGTCCACGAGTGTATGGGAAATTATTTGGTCGCGATGGAGGCCGCCTGGTTGGTCCGCGATGTCGAACAGACCGACGACGCGATCGGCGTCGCGGTCAGCGAAGCCGGAAAGCGACTGAACGAGATGAACAAGCAGTACGTCGACGTCGAACCGGGCGTCACCGGCTGTCCGGCCTGCGGTGAGCCGTTTGATGCGGCGTTTCTCGCCGCGAACACCGCGCTCGTCGGGCTCCTCCTCGAGATCGAGATCTTCAACGCCGATGGCGAGAACCACGCGGAACGGATCGCCAAAAGCGAAGTCGGCGGCGCGCTCCGGGACGTCCCCCTCGAAGTCATCGAGATAATCGAAACCGAAGCCGACGACGAGGACGAGTAACGCCGTTTTTTGTCGGTCACGGGTCGTCCACCCAACCGATTGGCTCGCTGGCGAGGTCGGCCGCCGCCGAAACCTTTTCTAATAACCTTTGGTAATGAAGCCCTATGGAACTACCCACGCCCCAGGATCTCCGTGAGCGGCGAACGACGCTGGAGTTGACACAGAGCGAACTCGCGGACGCAGCGGGCGTCTCACAGCCGCTCATCGCTCGGATCGAAGGCGGCGACGTCGACCCCCGACTTTCCACGCTCCGGCGGATCGTCAACGCGTTGGAGGAGGCGGCGGGCGAGGTGGTCAGGGCGACCGATCTGATGAACCGAACGGTGATCAGCGTCGCGCCCGACGACTCCGTCCGAGCCGCCGTTGACCGAATGGAAGCCGAGGCGTACTCACAGCTCCCGGTCCTCCAAAACGGCATCCCGGTCGGGTCGATAAGCCAAGGGGACGTCATCCACGCCGGCGAGAACGTCGGCACACTCCCGGTAAGCGAGGTGATGAGCGAGTCATTTCCCACGGTCGCGACGGACGCGACGGTCGATGAGATCCGCAACCTGTTGGACCACTATAAGGCCGTGATGGTCACCGAAGGTGGCGAGACGGTGGGGATCATCACCGAGGCCGACATCGCCGCACACCTCTCGTAAGTACACGAGCAACGACGGGCGACGGCCGTCATCTTTTTATATACAATGGCGCGGCCATCCCTCCTGTGACCTAAACGCGGCCCACGACGGTCGAGGCGGGAGCGCGGCGCACCGTCGTGGAAACGAGGAGCGCTGCCTGTTCGCCAGATGCTTTCACGCCGGCGTCAAAGGACCGATTCGGTTCAGCCGCTCACAGCTCCAGTCCGCGGATCGAGACGACATCACCCTCCTCGACGTGGCCGATCACCCGTCCATCGGTCGCCGCCGCCAGCGCGGCTGCGTCGTCAGCGTCAAGCGCCGCAACGAAGCCCGTCCCCATGTTGAACGTCCGGTGCATCTCCTCTTCGGAGACGTTTCCGACCTCCGCGATGAACTCGAAGACCGGCTGGACGTCGTGTGGATCATCGATCACGTATCGGTTCGAGCCCAGCCGTTCGAGGTTGCCCCACCCGCCGCCGGTGATGTGGGCAGCCCCGCGGACGCCGTGTTCGCGCATCGGATCGAGCAGGTCGGTGTAGATGCGGGTCGGCTCCAAAAGCGCCTCTCCGAGCGTCGCATATCCCTCGAACGGCGCGGGATCCGTATAGCCGCCGGCTCGTGTGATCGCCTCACGCGCGAGCGTCAACCCGTTTGAGTGAATGCCCGAGGAGCGCCAGCCGACGAGCGCGTCGCCCGGCCGGGCGACCGCCTCGAAGACCGCGTCCTTGGCCGCGAGGCCCGCACAGGTTCCGGCGAGATCGAGCCCGCGGACCACCTCCGGCATCACCGCGGTCTCGCCACCGACGAGTTCGACGTTCGCCAACTCGGCCCCACGGGCGAGTCCCTCGCCGACCTGCTCTGCGAACCGCTCGTCGGGCTCGTCGATCGCGAGATAGTCGACGAACGCGACCGGTCGAACGCCGGCGGCGACGAGGTCGTTGACGTTCATCGCCATGCAGTCGATCCCGACGGTGGAGTAGTCCTCCAACGCCTCGGCGACGAGAAGCTTCGTGCCGACGCCGTCGGTCGCGAGCGCGAGGTATCGGTCGCCGATGTCGAGGAGGCCGGCGTAGTCGCCCTCACCGTCGCCGGCCGCATCGATCAACGCCGCGGTCGCCGCCTCGCTCGCGTCGATGTCGACGCCCGCGGCAGCGTAGGTGAGCTCCTCGTCGTCGCCGTCGCCCTGAGTCATATCTCACGAGGGACGCCCGCAGGGCAAAAATACACCGTTCCGGCCGGGCCCGGCAGATCAGAACGGCCCGCCGAAGCCGAACCCGAACAGGAAGACGAGCGTGAACGCGACCACCGCGCTGGGGATGAAGGTCAACGCCCAGATCGGCTTGCTCCAGCCGATCACCGTTTTCCCGTCGAGTGGGCCGTACGGGATCAGGTTGAACGCGGCGAGAAAGAGGTTGATCGCGATCCCGCGTTCGCCGACGAGCACCACGATCGGGCTCCCGATCAGGAGGCCGATGACGAACACCGGCACGAAGACGACCGTCAACACGAGGTTGACGACGGGACCCGCGATCGCGATGTGGCCATGTTCCCGTTCGGTGAGTCGACCGCGGTGATGAACCGCACCGGGTGCGGCGAAGATAAAGCCCAACAGGGCGCTCATCACCGCGAGGAACAACATCCCATTGTCGGCTCTGAACTCCGCGATCTGATCGTAATGAACTGCGACGACCTTGTGTGCGACTTCATGCAGGAGAAACGCGATCCCGGCCGTGACCAGACTGACCGCGAGCGGTAACACGAGCCCGGCCGCCAGGAGCCGATCAAACCCGGCCGTGCCACCGACGAAGAACAACATGAACGCGACGCCGAGTGCGGCCCATGCGACGAGGAGGTCCTTGAGTTCGGTCCCGCTGAAATAGAGGCCGGCGATGCGCCGGCCGCGAACGAGGCCAGTCATGTTTGGAGCGTGGTCACCAGCCCACGAATGAGGTCCGCGCTGTTCCGGGCGCCCTGTATCATCAGCTGTGAGACCTCGTCGACGCCGCCGATCTCCGCGCCGAACATCGCCGGGATGACGTATATCGCGAAGAGGAAGCTCGCGACCATGCTCCCGAGGTTTGTCATCGCGACGACGACGATGAGCTTGAACAGGGGAACCTCAAGCATCGCGGAGACGAGCTCGCCCGGCCCCTTGGTCTCATCGGAGAGGAGCTCGTTGAGCGTCCCGATGTCCCCGACGTTCACCGTGAGCTTTCGCAGTTCCACGTAGCCGGCGAACCACCCCGGTGCCAACATCGGGTTGATCGAGGTCATCCACGCGACGGCGCCGCCGACGCTTGCGGACGACCACCGTGCGCCCGCGACCTTCGCGAACGTGAACGCGAAGAAGGCGTTGATCAGGAACCACGCGCCGAACAGCCGGAGCAGGAAGCCGTCACGGACCCCCGCCATCGCGAGCAGGATGAAAAACGTCACGAACGCGATCAGGATCAGATAGCCGATCGCCTTCAGCCAGGGGAAGCGGCGGCCCCTTTCACGGCCGGTGAGGTCGGCGACCGGCGGGAGCGTTTCGGGGCTCGCGAGGTATCGCTCGATACCGGCTCGGTGGCCCGCGCCGACGACCGCCACGACGTCGTAGCCGGCGTTTTTTAGTGCGACGAGCCGATGCGCGATGAACGCGTCCCGCTCGTCGATGAGCGCCTCCGCGCCGCCCGGGGAGAACTGCCGGAACTCCTCCATCATCATGGTGACGACGTCGGCGTCGGTGAGTTGATCCATATCGAGGTCCTCGATACCGCCGTACTCGCCGGGCTCTCGGCTCCCGAAGAGGCCGATCACCCCCGCGGCCGCCAACCCGGCGATGAGGCCGAGGCCGATCCCGAGCCCCAAGCTTCCGATCGCGCGAACGGTGAACCCGCCGAGATACGTCGCCACGACGCCGTCCGCGATACCCGTTACGGCGACCGCGAGGCCCCCTCCGAGGCCGAGGCCGGCGGCCGCATAGAGGCGGCCGTCCGGCGACAACCCGGCCTTGCCGACCGTATCGACCACGAGTGCGACGACGATGGCGGTCAGCACGCCGGCGGTCACGCTCGTCAGGAGCGCCTCCGAGACCCCGAGTGAGCCCCCGAAGAGACCGATCGCCGGGCCGAGGAAGATGCCGACGAACAGTCCGGCAACGATCCCGACGACCCTGGAGTCCGTGATCCCGAACGCCAACCCGCCGACCATCCGGAGCTTCTCGGTTATCGTCATCCGCGCCCAGAACCGCTGGATCGTGGTCTGGATGTCGCGATCGACGAGCGCGGTGTCGATCCCGAGTCCCTCGGCGACGTCGATCGCCGCCTGCATATCCGCACCCGGCTCGATATCGAAGCGCTCGCCGAGTTGGGTTTGGACGTACGATAACATCCAGTAGGCGAGGAACTGAAAGACGGTGTTCCCTTTCAGGAGGTCACTCGCGTCGAGATCGTCGGGCGTTTCGCCCTGCATCTGCCGATAACGCCCCTCGTCGAGCTCGACGGCGACCACGTCGGGCCGTTCGCGGGTGATCGTCTCTTCGACCTCCTCGACGGACCGTTCGGAGACGTGTGCCGTCCCGACGACTGTCACCGTCCCCGGCTCGCGGTCGACGGGGGATCCATCGTCGCCGGGTGGATCCCTTACCGTCGGTTCGTCCGCGTTTCCGGCCGTCCCTGTCATTACCCATCCGTACTGTTCGACCGCGTTTAGGGTTTGTGAGTCCGACCAGCTAGCACATCGCCCGGTGGGGTGTCCGCAGGCTTCGGCGGCCGGTTACGGGGGACAGGTATTCATGTCGCGGCGTCGATGATCCGTCCATGGAACACGAAGCGGAGGTCGTCGGTGTGGGAGCCGGGTCCGCCCCGGGGGGTGATGTCCCGGCCGTCGTCCTCTCCGCGCGCGACGAGTACATCCCGATCTTTGTCAGCGGCGATCAAGCGCGTTCGATCGGGACCGTTTTGGAGGGAGAGCCGTTCGACCGTCCCCTCACCCACGACCTGCTCGTGGAGATGCTTACCGAGTTCGGGGGTGCGATCGACCGCGTGCGGATCGACGACCTCACCGAGGGGACCTTCTACGCGAAGATCGACGCGGAACGGTACGAAAACGGCCGACCGGAACGGTTCGTCTTCGATGCGCGTCCCTCGGACGCCCTCGCGATCGCCGTTCGGGTCGACTGTCCGATCGTCGTCAGCGACGAGGTCATCTCGGAGGCCGGCCGACCCCCGGACTCGATCCGCTTCGGCGACTCAGGTGGCGATCGCTGAGAGCGGGTCGAATCCGTGATCACGGACGGGTGGGTAACACCGTCCGGCGCGTTCAAGTCGCCGGCAGCCAGGATATATTAACATGGCCACGACCGCCACGCTCGCGGAGTCCTACACCGAGATGACTGAGCTGTTGTTTCCGAACGAGACGAACAACCTCGGACGGGCGTTGGGTGGAACCGTTCTCCACTGGATGGACATCTGTGGGGCCATCGCCGGGATGCGCTTTGGGAACCGTCAGGTGGTCACCGCCTCGATGGACCACGTCGATTTTATCGGGCCGATCGAGATGGGGGAGGTCGCCGTGATCGAAGGCTACGTCTTCAACACCGGTCGGACGAGCCTCGAGGTCAAAGTCGATGTCCACGCGGAGGACCCGAAAGTCGGCGAGCGACGGCGGACGACCACCTCGTATTTCACGTTCGTCGCGCTCGATGAGGACGGCTCGCCGACGGCCGTCCCCGACGTTCACTGCCCGACGGCCGACGAGGAGGCGCTTAGACGGAAGGCGATCGACGGGCGGCGTGAACAGCTCCGAGACGTCCTCGAACGCTATGATGTCGCCCAGGACGGCCCCTGAGCGGTCGATTTCGGCAAACATTGGATCGATCGCGCCGTGCCGGGTCCGAAGCGCCGGTTGGGGTCCGGCGACGATAGCGCCGAATGACTTATAATCGAATGACACCAACTCACATGGTGCCGGGGTGCCGGTAAACCGGCAATCATTCGGGCTCAGAGGGCCCGAAACGACGGTGCTGCCCGGCCCGTCGTCCGTGGCCGCTTCAGGTCACGTGTCCGTCCGAAGGGACGGAGCCGTCCACCCCCGGTCTGCCCGGACGGGGCGTGGACGTGCAAACCCGCGGGTGGCCGCTTTGCCCGGGCGGCCGCCCCGGACCGACGTTATCCGCTCTGCCCGACGATAACGTCGGATCTCCTTTCAGTGACGGCTTGGCCTGTTGTCGTACCCGCGATCATCGCCGGTCGTCTCACCCGCGTCCCCTCGCTCGGCCCGAGCGGCGGCCCGTCGGTGTGCCCGCTCCACTCGCTCGGCGAGCGCGTCGATGCGGTCCATATGTGCCAAGTGTGAGCCGCAGTCACAGTCGGAAGCGCCGAACCCGTCGACCGGCCCGCTCGGCAATCGCCCGGCGACGGCACACTCGATATCGGCTCCGTAGCTTCTCGTCACGTCGATGATCCGGGTGCTCGGCTGCCCGAGGAGGTAGTCGATGTGCCAGTGGCGGACGTCGTGTTCGCCGTCGGCGATGCGACGGTGGCGGTCGACCCGGGAGAAGCCGCCCGTCCCGAGCGCGCTCCCGGTGTAGGCGTACCCACCGGCTTGGAGATCCACCGCGCCGAGCGCGCCGACCTCCACGGTGGCCGCGGTCGGAAGCTCGATGAGGAGCGTGTAGGTTCCACCCGCAGCGGGCGGGTCGTCACGGTCGGCGCTCACGGTGTCGGCTCCGGCGGGTCGCTCGCGGCCGCCCGGAGCTCATCGATCCGCCCGCGGGCGTCGTCGGTTAGTGGATACACCTCGTGGTAGTCGTCCGGGTCCCGTCCGCGTCCCGACAGGGTCCCGACTACGTCGGCGATCCGGTCGTAGTTGTCCCGCACGAGGCCGCCAACGATGCCGGGGGTGCCCGCGCGAGTCGCGAGCTCCTCGGCGGCGGCCCGACCGGCATACACCCGTCCCTCACGCGGGTCGACGAGTACCATCGCGAACGGGCGTGCGCCGAACTGCGCGTCCAGGAATGGGCCGACCGGATCGGCCTCCCACGGGACCGCGACGACGCCATCCAGCCGACGGAGCGCGACCGCCGCGATCGAACAGTACGGGCAGTCGCCATCGAAGATCAACACCGGGGCCGTCGTGTCGTCCACCATACTCACAGTACGGTCCGCGTCGGTTTAAGCGGTCGCTCGTCGGCTCGTTTTGAGGCTTGTCCGTACGGCGAACGGAGGCTCCGATCCGCTCAGTGTGAGTGACCGAGCGCGTCCTGCAGCGACTGGCCGAATCGCTCCTCGAAGAGCTCCTCCGCGGTGTCGTTCATCTCGATGAGGTCCTCTGGGACGTCGCCGTGGCCGTGATGGACCATCACGTGTGCCTGCTGTGCCATCGCCTGCAGGATGACGTCGGTGATCACGCGGGTCGACGGCTCGCCCTGTTCGGTGAGGAGATCGACGAGGCCGGCGGGCAGTTCGACGGTGTCCTCGTCGCCATCGGGTCCGGTCACGGTGTAGGTTTCCGTGTTTGCCATACCTGTCCGTCGTGACCCGGACCTAAGAGTTCGGGGGATCGACGCCGAGAACCGATCGTAGGCGACCACCGGGGCCGCCCGGGGGGACTCCGCCCCGCGATCAGTGCATCGACAGCGACGTCGACCGGTCGGAGACGGCCACCGCGGCGAGGTAGACCCCGATGGCGATGACGATGATCGACCCGCCCGGCGGGAGGCTCGCGCCGATGGAGACGGCCAGCCCGCCGAGGACGGCCACCTGCCCCACGAGCACCGAGAGGTACAGCGTCTCCCGGAAGCTCCGGGCGACCTGTGAGGCGGCGGCGACGGGGATCACGAGCAGCCCGGCGACGAGGATGACCCCGAGGATCTGCATCGCGCCGACGACCACCGTGGCCGTCATCACGATCAGTAGGGCGTTGTATCGGTCCACGTTCAGCCGGGCGACGCTCGCGGCACGCTCGTCAAAGGTGATAAAGAGGAACTGTTTGTAGTTGTAGATCACCAGCGCGACGACGACGATGGACAGGAGCGCAACGAGGCGCGCGCCGGTCGCCGTGACGATGGCGAGGCTCCCGAAAAGGAAGTCCTCGATGTCGATGGCGATGGAGACGAAATCACGGCTCCAGCTGATGACGAGCGTCCCGACGGCGAAACTCCCGGTGAGTACGATGGCGATCGGCACGTCGCCGTAGCTGTCGGTTCGGTCGGTGAGCCACTGCAACCCGAGTGCGCTCGCCGCGCTCACGACCAGCGCCACCAGAAGCAGGGTTCCGCTCGATCCAAAGAGGGCAACCGCTCCGCCAGCGAGGCCGGCACCGAGGGCGACGAACAACATCCCGAACGCGACGCCCGCGAACGCGGTATGTGCGAGCGTTTCGCCGATGAGCGCCATCTGTCGATGAACGAGGAACGCGCCGACGACGGGGCCGACGATCCCGATCAACACGCCGGTCGCCGCCGCACGCCAGACGAACGGGTGACGAAAGACGTTCGTTCCCAAATAGAAGTCGGCCCACGCTCCGAGCGTGAGCACCCCGGCGAACCACGACTCCGCGACGGAGCCGACCGCACCGGGGGCCGCCCGAAGCCAGTCGAGCGCGATGAACGCGAGCATTCCGGCCGCGAGGACGCCGACGAGGCCGATGCCGACCAGTTCGGCTCCCTCCCGTATCGAAGGTCCCCGCCCCGATGTCGCGTCTCCGGTGGAGTTCCCGTCGACCTGCGGATCGGCTTCGACCTGTTGATCCGCGCTCATGGGTGGTTATGTGCTAAGATCCCGCTCGCCCGGCCGTACGCATCCGTCAGCGCGTCGCTTTCGAGGAACGAAACGGTATCGCCGTGGTGGTAGAGTTCGACGTTGATGCAGGCGACCGTGTCGACGTGTTTCGTGAGGACGCCGATGTCGTGTTCGATCAACACGATCGTCATCCCCGCGGCGTTGAGATCGTCGAGCAGGTCATAAAACCGATCGCGGGAGTCGGCGTCGATCCCGACCGTCGGCTCGTCGAGCGCGAGGATGTCGGCCTCGGAGGCGAGCGCCCGCGCGATGAACACGCGCTGTCGCTGTCCGCCCGAGAGCGCGCTCACACGTCGGTCGGCGAGATCATCGACGTCGACGGTTGCCATCGCCTCCGCGGCGATTTCCCTGTCCTCGTCGGTGAGACGGGCGTGTCCTGCCCGGGCGAACCGACCCATGAGGACGGTCTCTCTCACCGTCACGGGCATCGCGTCGCCGCGGTCGGACGCACGTTGGCCCACGTAGCCGATCCGCTCACCGGCGTCGAACCGATGCGCCGGTTCGCCGAAGAGGGTGATAGACCCGGTATCGGGCTCACGAAGCCCCAACATGAGGTGTAAAAGCGTCGTCTTGCCGGAGCCGTTCGGACCGATAAGCCCGAGGAACTCGCCCTCGTCGATCGAGAGCGAGACGTCCTCGACGGCGGCCGTGTCGCCGTACCCGAACGTGACGTCCTCGATGTTGACTATCGTGCTCACGCCCACCCCTCCACGTTCATCTCGGTCGCCACGCGCTCACGCATCGAGTGCGGCCTCGAGTGACGGGACGTTTATCTCGAGCATCTGTTCCACCCACCCGTACCCCTCCGCGTCCCATGTCTCCGTCGTTCCCTCGGCGGGGGTGAGCGGCATCGCGTCGTCGACGTCGGTGTTCTCGAAGATGAGTTCGACCATCTGCGGGACGTCCTCGTCCGGGTCCGGTGCCTCGAAAGGGTCATACAGGACGGTGTGGATGTCGTGTTCCTCGATGACGTCGACGAGGCCAGCGATGTCCTCGAAGGACTCCGCGGCGTCCGGGGAGGTCCCGACTGGTGTGCGGAAATCGAACCCATATCGGCGTTCGAGGTACTGGAACGAGTCGTGCCCGGCGAAGACGGCCACGTTGCGCTCGGCGTTCGCGGCGAGTTCCTCGAACGCCGCGTCGACCTCGTCCATCCGTTCGAGGTATGCGTCGGTGTTCTCCTCGTAGGCCTCGGCGTTGTCCGGGTCGAGTTCGACGAGCCCATCGCGAATGTTCCGAACCATCTCCTGACCGAGCACCGGATCGGCCCAGACGTGTGGGTCATGGAACTCCGTCGCGCCGTCCTCGTCGTCCTCGACGACCGAGAGGGTCGAGAGTTCGTCCTCGGTGTCGTAGATGAGCTCGTCGTCCTCGTAGAACTCGAAGATCACGGCGGTGTTCCCGGCCTCCGTGCCCGTCAGATCGACCTGGCGTCCGTGGGCGTCGATCTCGAGGATGTCGTCGGCCGCCTCCGGGATTCGCGCATCGACCCGGTACCGCTCGCCCTCACCGAGCGGAACCACCCGGTCCTCGTCGTCTTTAAGTACGACGCCGATCGGGACGGTCGAACCGAGCGGCACGTCCGGTACGCCGCCGTGCCAGTGGCCGTCGTGCCAGTAGCCGAGCCCCTCGTCGGAACGGAGATCGAAGATTTCGAACTCGTTGAGCCGGAGGCTGTCACGGGGATACTCGTGCCCGCGGTCGAACTCCGGGAGTTCGCCGGAGTCGAACCCGATGAGATATGGCCCGAGACCGTCGAGCAGGTCGTAGACGGCGACGTCCTCGTAGTCGCGTTCGAGTTCGGCAGCGACGTCCTGCGCCCACGAGAACTCCGGCGTGTCGAGGTAGAAGAACGCCTGCGTGGAGGCGATGTCGCGGGCGACGTTGCCGTCTGGACTCCAGCCGTGGCCCATCTGTCCGACCGAGACGGGGTTCGAGAACTCGAAGTGGTCCCCGGAAACGTGTTCCGCCCAGTCCTGTACGGTGAAAAATGCCGCATAGCCTGCCGCATCGCCATCGGCTCCGCCCGGGCCGTCCATCCCGAGACAGCCGGCGAGCCCGCCGACGGCCGCAGCGCCCAGTCCGGAACGGAGAACCGATCGCCTCGTGAAGTTCATGGACCGGTATTGTGCGTCACCCGGTAAAAGTATTATTATCGAAGAGAGAGTTATTAATAATTCTGTGGCCTCAGAGCCTGGGCGAATAATAACCCTGCAGGCGATGGATTAGTATACCCTGGCCGTCACGTGCCGGTAACGACCGGTCGGGAGCGCTTCCCGACCAGTATCGAATCGCTCCATGTCCGCAACCGATCACTTCACCGCGCCGCTCTGGGCGTTCTCCCCGCCCCTATGAGCGTCGGCACCGCCCTCGGCACCGCGACACGAACCGGGTTCCGGCGGCTTCGTCAGTTCCTCGCCGGGAGCATCGCCGTCGACCCGCGGTCGCTCGCGGCGTTTCGGATCGCGCTGGGGTTCCTCGTCATCGCCGACCTCCTCGCTCGCTCGCGAAACTTCGCGTTTTATTACACCGACGACGGCGTCGTCACGCAGTCGCTCGCCGAGCGGGCGACCTCCAACGCCGCCTTCTCGATATTTTATTACACCTCGAACACGGATGCCATCGCCGCCCTGTTCGTTCTCGGAGGGCTCATCGCGCTCGCGATGGTCCTCGGCTATCGGACCCGTCTCATGACGGCGCTGTCGTTCCTGTTCGTCATCTCGCTTGACCACCACAACCCGTTCGTGTTGAGCTACGCGGACACGCTGTTCCGGCTGCTGTTCTTCTTTGCGGTCTTCATGCCGCTCGGCGACCGATACTCGATCGACGCCGTGCAGGCCCGCATGGCCGGGGGCGAGCGAGCGGCCAGGGCCACGCGCCGCGGCTCCCGATCCGTCGTGGTGCACATCGCCGTCGCGTTGGGGATGGCCCAGATGGTGGTGATGTACTTCGTCAACGGGCTGCACAAATCGACCTCCGAGACGTGGCGCAGCGGGGACGCCGCGCCGCTCGTCTTCGGCATCGACGAGATGACGTTCCTGCTCGGAAACAGCATGCGGGAGTTCCTCACACTCATTGAGCTTGGGGGACTCCTTTGGTTTTACATCCTGCTCGCCTCGCCGATGCTCTTCCTGCTCCGTGGTCGGGCTCGCTATCTGTTTTTGACGCTGTTCGCCGGTGGACACGCCTCCTTCGCGATCACCGTCCGCATCGGGGCGTTCGCCTACGTCGCGCTCGCCGGGCTGTTGCTGTTCCTCCAGCCGGTGTTTTGGCGTGACGCCGGCCGCGTCCTCGGCGCGCTCGGGATCGATCCGGCACGGATAACCCGGGGTGTTGAGGCGCGGATCGGTCGGCCGCTCGCGGCTGCGTTGCCCGGTTTCGAACGACTCTCACGAGGCAGTCCACGCCACTTCTTCAACTATATATACCTGTTTACGCTCGCGGCCGTGGTGCTCGCGATCGCGCTCGTCTTCGCCATCCTGCTTTTAAATATCGGCGCGGTGGTCGATGTCGACGGGACGGTCTATGAACAGCACGAACTGAACGCCGAGATCAGATCACACGTCGTCGGCGAGCACGTCCACCGGACCTCACGCGTGCTCAACGTGCGACAGCCCGAGTGGAGCGTCTTCGCGCCCGAACCGCGAAGCACCGACCGCTACTACGTCTTCAGGGGGAACACGACGGACGGCGAAGCGATCGACGTGTTCAACGATCGGGAATTCACCTGGGATCGGCCGACCGATGAGCTCCAACGACAACACGACACCTACCGGCAGCGGTTCTTCATGAACAGCATCCGCCGGAACACCCTCGATGACGACCTCGGTGCAAGCTATGGCGATCACCTCTGTCAGGTATATAAAGAGGAACACGGGGTCGAGCTTACCTACATCGAGATGTTCCAGGTGACCGAGCCGATCACCTACGAGACGATCGACGATCCGGAGAATCGGGAGATGACCCGGAACAAGTTCTACGAACACACGTGCTGATCGGGCCACTCTCCTCCTCGACGACAACCTCGGTAATTCCCTCGCGGTCCAGAAGGCTCATTGACCCGGCTCACGGATCGACGGTATGGGATCGCTGCGTCGACGACGAGTCTGGCTCGCGGTGTTGCTCGCCGTCGTCGTCTCCGGGCTCGGTCACGCCTATCTGCGTCGCTGGGGCCGGGCATTCGGCTGGTATCTCCTGATCACGGCGACGCTCGTGTTCATCGTTCCCGACGCCGCCCTCAACCAGTTCGTCGGCGGTGAGCGACCCCCGCTCGTGGATATCCTCCCGGCGTTGCTCGTCGCCGTCGCGAGCGTCATCGACGCCTACGTTCTCGCCGTCAGGAACAACCGGGAATATGACCGCGCCCAACGCGAGCGGGCCGACGCGGCCGTGAGCGGCGATATCGATGCGTTCGCGGGCGGCGATCACATGGCGGGCACCGATCGCTTCGAGTCCGATGGCAGCCGGGACGGTGCAGCCGGGCAGGACGCAGGTGTCGAGCGAGATGCCGCCGTCGGTGACCGTAACGACGCGGATGACGGTCCGCCGACGCGTTCGTGTCCGAACTGTGGCCGCGAGACGGACGCCGAGATCGACTTCTGTCACTGGTGTACGGAGCCGCTTCCGGGGTCCGACGGGTGAGTCCGGCCGATCCACCGCTCACCCGCGCCACCCGTCCCGCCCACGCTCTATCCGGAGTGCCTCCTTTATGAAGGTCCCCTGATGCTCGACGAGGTCGGTCATCGTCACGATCCCGTGCAGTTCCATCCCGTCGACGACGAGGAGCTTTTTGACAGCAAGTTTCACCATCCGGTCGGCGGCCGTCCGGACGGTCGCCGTCGGCCGGATCGTCTCCGGCGGGCTCGTCGCCGCACGGGCCGCGGGGATACTCGATAACGGCTCGTCCGTCTCGACGGCGGCGATAAGTGCATCCGTCTCGGTGAGGATTCCGGCCGGCGAGCCCTCTCGGGTGACGACGACGCTACCGACGCCCGCACGCAACATCGTCTCAACGGCCGAAGCGAGCGACCCGCCGAGCTCCACACACTCCACCTCCGTCGACATCACGTCGGCGACACGCATGATTCGAGATGACCCCGCCAACGACTTGAGATCACCCCATCAGCTCCCCGCCGTTCACGTTCAGCGTCTCCCCGGTGACGAAGGTGGCATCCCGGAGATACGCGACTGCATCCGCGATCTCCGCGGGTCTCCCGAATCGGTCCATAGGTATCTTCGCGCGTGCCGCCTCCGCCTCCGCAGGGCTTCGGTCGGCGGTCATGTCGGTCTCGATGTGTCCGGGGGCGACCGCGTTCACCCGAACCTCCGGCGCGAAATCCGCCGCGTGGCTGCGGGTCAACGAGAGCAGCGCCCCTTTCGAGGCCGCATAGTGGCACTCGACCGGCGCGCCCGTGTGCGCGAGGATCGAGGAAATGTTCGTGACCGACGGGTCGTCTTCGGACGCTTCGAGCGTCGACAACGCCGCCTTCGTCACGTTGAACACGCCGTTGACGTTGACGTCCATCACCCGGTCAAAATCCTCCGGCGATAACGACTCGGTGTAGACGTGCTGGTCGATACCGGCGTTGTTCACGACGTGATCAAGGCCGCCGAACGCCTCGACGCCGCGCTCGACGAGGTGGGCCGCGGCTGCCGGATCACCGACGTCCGCTCCGACGGCGATCGCCGTCGACCCCGTCGACTCGACGAGCTTGACGGCGGCCTCGGCCGCCGTCTCGTTCGTATGGTAATTGAGGACGATGTCGTAGCCGTCGTGGGCGAATCGGTGGGCGATCGCCCGACCGATCCCCCGTGAGGAGCCGGTGATGAGTGCGGCGGGCATGACGGGGACGACGGAAGGGACCCACTTCGCGTTTGTCGTTCCGGAACTCCGCTAAAAAACATCGTCCGGGCCGCGGTACCGTTCAGTCGTCGCCCGAGATGCTTTCGGTCGCGTCGGCGGCCGCATCCGGGACCGTCCCGGCGGCATCCGGGAGATCCGTGCGGACGTCCGCACCGCGACCGTCGGCGATGACGTCGGCGTACGCGTCCGGGAAGACCCGTACGAAGTCGTCCGCGGCGGCCTCCCAGTCCGCGAGCAGCTCGGCCGCCCGCTCGCTCTCGGTGTAGGCGTGGTGGTTCTCGACGAGCCGGCGGAGCATCGCCCGGTCCTCGTCGCTGAGATCCGTCGACAGGCTGACCATCCCACGGTTGAGACGGGCATCGAGCCGGTCGTCGGGGTCATAGACGTACGCGACGCCGCCGGACATGCCCGCCGCGAAGTTTCGCCCGGTGTCGCCGAGGACGGCGACGACCCCGCCGGTCATGTACTCACAGCCGTGGTCGCCGACCCCCTCGACGACCGCTTTCACGCCCGAATTGCGGACGCCGAAGCGCTCGCCAACGACGCCGTTGACGTACATCTCGCCCGACGTCGCCCCGTACAGACAGACGTTGCCGGCGACGACGTTCTCGGCGGGGTCGTAGCCGGCGTCCGCCGGCGTGTCGATGACGATCCGGCCACCGGAGAGCCCCTTGCCCACGTAGTCGTTTGCCGCCCCCGAAAGCTCGAAGGTGATCCCCGAGGTGAGGAACGCCCCGAAGCTCTGTCCGGCATACCCATCGAACCGGCAGGTGATCGTGTCGGCCGGAAGTCGGTCCTCGCCACGCTCGGTGACGACCCGGTTCGAAAGCGCCGCGCCGACGGCCCGGTCCACGTTCTCGATGTCGTGGGTGAGCGCCACGGGCGCGCCGTCGACGATGCCGTCCGCGGCCTCGGCGATGAGGTCCCAATCGAGCAACTCGTCGATACCCGGGTGTTCCTGCTCGGTGACTTTCGTACGCGTCTCGCCCGCCGGCTCCGCAATGACCGCCGAGAGGTCGAGGTGTTTCGCCTTCTCGTGATCGGTCGCACGCTGGACCAACAGCTCGGGGCGGCCGATAAGCTCCTCCAGGTCGGTGAAACCGAGTTCGGCCATGAGCTCGCGCAACTCATGGGCGATGAACGTCATGTAGTTGATGACGTGGTCGGGTTCGCCCGGGAACCGCTTTCGGAGGTCCTCCCGCTGGGTCGCGACCCCGACCGGGCAGGTGTTGTTGTGACACTGGCGGGCCATCACACAGCCGGAGGTGACGAGCGAGGCCGTCCCGAAGACGTACTCCTCCGCGCCGAGGGCGGCCGCGACCGCGACGTCCCGGCCCGTCTTCATGCCGCCGTCGGCGGCGACGCGGATCCGACCCCGCAGGCCCGTCGCACGGAGCATCTGGTTCGTCTCCGCGAGCCCGAGCTCCCACGGGAGCCCGGCGTTCTTGATCGAGGTCTTCGGCGACGCGCCCGTCCCGCCGGAGTGGCCGGAGACGTGCACGACGTCGGCGTTCGCCTTCGCGACGCCCGCGGCGATGGTGCCGATGCCCGCCTCCGAGACGAGCTTCACGTTGATGTCGGCGTCGACGTTGGCCGCCTTCAGGTCGAATATCAGCTGTTTGAGGTCCTCGATCGAGTAGATGTCGTGTTGGGGCGGCGGCGAGATGAGCCCCACGCCGGGGGTCGAACAGCGGACGTGCGCGATCATCTCGTTGACCTTCTCGCCGGGGAGGTGACCGCCCTCGCCGGGCTTCGATCCCTGTGCCATCTTTATTTGGAGCTCTTCGGCGTTCGCGAGGTAGTCGGCGGTGACGCCGAAGCGGCCGGAGGCGACCTGCTTGACGTTGCACTCCTTTTCGGTGTTGAACCGCTCGGGCGGCTCGCCACCCTCGCCCGTGTTCGATTTCGCGCCGAGGCGGTTCATCGCGATGGCGTTGTTCTCGTGGGCCTCCGGCGAGAGGCTTCCGAGGCTCATCGCAGCCGTCGAGAAGCGTTTCACGATCTCCTCGACGGGCTGTACCTCCTCGATCGGGACGGGATCTCGGTCGGAGTCAAAGGTCAAGAGGCCACGGAGCGTCTGCAGCGTCTTCGACTGGTCGTTCACCAGTTCCGCGAACTCCCGATACCGACCGTAATCGCCGCTTCGGACCGCCTGTTGGAGCGTGCCGACGGTCTGGGGGTTCCAGCCGTGATGGACGCCCGAGGAGCGGTTCTCGTACTCGCCGATCGTCTCCAGTTGTGGGTCGGCCCCGAAGGCCATCGCGTGTCGCGTCCGGAGGTCATCCTCGATCCCCTCGATGCCGATCCCCTCGGTGCGGATCTCGGTCCCCTCGAAGTACTCGGCGACGAGGTGTGAGTCCAGCCCGACCGCCTCGAAGATCTGTGCGCCCTGATAGGACTCGACCGTCGAGATCCCCATCTTCGCCATCGTCTTCAGGAGGCCGTCCTCCAGCGCCTTCCGGTAGGCCGCGAGCGCCTCGGCCTCGTCCGCGCCGTCCGGGCCGGCGACGACGTCGGCGATGGAGGCGTACGCGAGGTACGGGTTCACCCCGTCAGCGCCGTAGCCGACGAGCGTCGCGAGGTGGTGTACCTCGTGGGGCTCTGCGGATTCCACGACGATCCCCGCCCGGTTGCGGAGGCCGTGGCGGACGAGATGGTGGTGGACGGCCCCGGTGATGAGCAGGCTCGGGATCGCGAGCCGATCCGGCCCGACCGCACGGTCCGAGAGGACGAGCACGTCGGCTCCGGCCTCTATGGCCTCGGCCGCCTCGTTTCGGACCCGGCTGATCGCGTCCTCCAAGGAGCCGTCGTGGTGGTAGGTCGTGTCGATCGTCGAAGCGTCGAACGCGTCCGATTCCCCATCGAGCCCCTTCAGGGCCGCCGTCTGCGCGTCGGTCAGTACCGGCGAGTCGGCGACGATCTGGCGGGCGTGCTCGGGCGTCTCCGCGAGGAGGTTCCGCTGGTTGCCGATCCGCGATTCGAGCGAGGTGACGAGCTCCTCACGGATGTAGTCGATCGGCGGGTTCGACACCTGCGCGAACAGCTGTTTGAAATACGAAAAGAGCGGGCGGTCCACGTCGGCGAGCACCGAGAGCGGCGTGTCGTCTCCCATCGATCCGACGGGGTCCTTACCGGACTCGGCCATCGGCTCGACGAGGTGATCGAGCGAGTCGGTGGTGTAGCCGAAGGCGACCTGATGGGCGCGGACGGTCGGGGTGGGGTCGTCCTCACCGTCACCATCCGCCTCATCGAGCGTCACCGCATCCGTGTCGCCGTCGAGCGAGCCATGTCCCGCCGCGGTCCCGTCGTCCTCCGGAACGAGGTCATCGAGGGCCGCCTGGTGTTCCTCGATCCACTCGCCATATCGGTCGTCGGTGAGTTCCGCGAAGACCTCCTCGTCCGGGACGACACATCCCCGTTCGGGGTCGGCGACGAAGATCTCGCCGGGTTGAAGCCGGCCGCGGCGGGTGACGTTCGTGGAGTCGGTGGGGAGCGCCCCCACCTCGCTGCCAACGATCAGGCGGTTGTCATCCGTCACCTCGTACCGGCACGGGCGGAGGCCGTTGCGGTCGAGGACGCCGGCGACCTTGTCGCCATCGAAGCCGATCACCAGCGCGGGGCCGTCCCACGGCTCGACGAGTGAGGCGTGGTAGTCGTAGAACTCGCGGCGCTCTTCATCCATGAGGTCGTCACCGCGGAACGCCTCGGGGACGAGCATTCGGAGCGCGTGCGGGAGGTCGCGGCCGGTCTGGAGGAGGAGTTCGAGGGCGTTGTCGACGCTCGCGGTGTCCGACTGGTTCGGGTCGTTGATGATCGGCTCCAACGTCTCGATCTCCGGACCGAAAGCGGGGTGTTCGAGGTCGTTCTCGCGGGCGCGCATCCAGTTGACGTTCCCGCGGATCGTGTTGAACTCGCCGTTGTGGACGATCGTGCGGTACGGGTGTGCGAGATGCCACGCGCCGAGCGTGTTCGTCGAGAACCGGGCGTGTACCAACGCGACATGGCTCGCGAAGCGCTCGTCGGTGAGGTCAGTGAAGTAGTCGGCGAGCTGTGAGCCCTTCAGGAGCCCTTTATATACGACGCGTCGCCTGTCGAGCGAGCAGACGTAGAACCGCCCGGCCCCGGAGATGTCCGCGACCGTGTTCTCGATCTCGCGTCGGGCGGCATACAGCGCGCGGTCGAACCCCGCTATCGTCGGATCGACGCCCTCGGGGGCGTCCTCGCCGAACCGTTGGGCAAGCCCGGCACCCTCTACGGGGGCGACGAAGAGCTGTTGGATCGTCGGTTCGGAGTCGCGTGCGGTCGCGCCGAGGTCGGCGTCGCCGGTGGGGACGTTCCGCCACTCTAACACCTCCAGACCGTACACCGCGAACACCTCCGCGATGACGTCGTGGATCTCGGCTTGGACGTTCGGTTCCGTCGGCATGAAAAGCGAGCCGACAGCGTACTCCTCCGGGAGGTCCGTCTCGACGACGGCGTCGAAGAACTCGTCCGGGCGGGCGACCATGATGCCCGCGCCGTCGCCCGTGTTCGGCTCCGCGCCGGTCGTCCCGCGGTGTTCGAGGTTCTCAAGCAGCTGTACCGCGTCCGTCACCGTCCGATGGGTCGGCTCCCCATCGAGGTCGACGATGCCGCCGATCCCACAGTTCGAGCGGTCGTCGTCCGGCGACGCGAGCCCCGCGTCCTGGGTGGTACTCCGTGGCGTGGTCATACCCCGCTATCGGCATAGATTACATAAAGGTGTGACCCTGATAGGGGTAGGATCCATTGACCACACATTAGGGAATATAAGGTAATTATCTATAAGGGGTTGTCATAACTTGACATACAACACGAACGTTCAAAAATAGCGCCATCCTGCAGAAACACCGGCGAATCCAACGCGACATATCTCGATAACCAATCGATCGAGCGGCGATCTGTAGACAAACGTGGGGGCAGGCTATCCCGGGGGATCCGATCGGTTCGGGCGATCCCGCTCAGTAGGTCTTCGCGAAGTAGGCCGTCCGGGTCGCGGGCTCCCCGCAGATCGCGCAGGTCTCGTCGTGGTCATCCCCAACGAGTGGGTCGTCTTCCTCGAACGGCACCATCGCGATCTCGGCGGCCATCGCCTCCTTTATCGGCTCCTCACAGGCCTCCTCGCCGCACCATGGGGCGGTCACGTACCCGCCGTGTTGGCCCAGCGTGCCGAGGATCGAGGCGCGATCGTCGGCCTCGCGAACCGCGCCATCCAGCGTCTCCTCTGCGGCGGCGTAGAGCTTGGCATAGATCGTTTCGAAGTGATCCTCGACCGTCGCGGCGATCCCCTCGCGGTCCTCAACGACGCTCTCGCCGTCGGGACGATGGACGAGCGTCAACTCGCCGTCCTTGACCTCGTGGGGACCGATCTCGATCCGCAGCGGGACGCCGTGTAGCTCGTGATCGTTGAATTTGAAGCCGGGGTTGCGCTCGTCACGGTCATCGAGTTCGACGCGGACGCCGGCCTCGCTCAACTCCTCGGCGACGCCCTCCGCGTAGGCGAGCACGTCGTCTTTCGTGTCCTCCTGCCAGATGGGGACAATGACGACCTGCTCGGGGGCGACCGTCGGGGGCAACACGAGGCCCTGCTCGTCGGAGTGAGTCATGATCAACGCGCCGAGCGCGCGCCACGAGAGCCCCCACGAGGTGGTGTGTGCGAGCCGTTCCTCCTCGTCCTCGTCGGCGTAGGTGATGTCGAACGCCTCCGCGAACGACTGGCCGAGGTGGTGTGAGGTGCCCGCCTGAACGGACTTCCCGTCGGGCATCAACGCCTCCACGGTCGTCGTCGTGTCCGCGCCGGGGAACTTGTCATGATCGGGTTTCTGTCCGCGAAGCACGGGGATGGCGAGCAGGTCCTCGTATACGGACCGATACTGATCGAGACGGGTGAGCGTCTCCGCCCACGCGTCCTCGTGGGTCGCGTGCGCGGTGTGGCCTTCCTGCCAGAGGAACTCCTTCGTCCGGAAGAACGGCTTCGTCTCCGTCGCCTCCCACCGCACGACCGAACACCACTGGTTCACCCGCAGCGGGAGGTCGCGGTGGCTGCGAACCCACCCGCTGATGTAGGGGGTGATGATCGACTCGGAGGTCGGTCGCACGGCCAACCGCTCCTCCAACTCCTTCGTGCCGGCCTCGGTCACCCATGCGACCTCAGGGTCGAAGCCTTCGACGATATCCTTCTCTCGCTCGAGATATGACTCGGGGATGAAAAGCGGGAAGTAGGCGTTCTGGACGCCCGTCGCTTTGAATTTCGCATCGAGGAACGACTGGAGTCGTTCCCAGACCGCGTACGCGCGCGGTCGGGTGACGATGAACCCGCTCATACCCTCGGGGCCGTAGTCGGCCAGCCCCGCCTTCCGTACGACCTCGGCGTACCACTCGCCGGTGTTGTGTGATTTGGACTCGGTGATCCCGAGTTCCTGATCGTCGTCGGCCATTGTTTCACACAGCGCCCGTCGCGGGCTTAAAAGGTCCGAAGGGATGGGACGGCGTCGGTCGCCACAGCCCCGTTCGGTCCCGTCACCGCCGCGCCGCCAGCGCCTCCCTGAGGGTCCGACCCTCGTCGACGACGTCCCGGCGGTACTGCATATAAAAGGCACCGAGCGGCGGCTGGATCACGTACGCCAGTGCGATAGGCAGCACGGCCGTTTCGGGGATGGCGTCGGCGGCGACGACGATCGCGAGCGCGATTGAGAGGTTGCGCATGCTGGTCGCATACACCAACGCGACGCCCTGCGCGTCGGAGAGCAGCAGCCGACCGAGCGCCGCCCCCACGATCAGGATGGCGGTATAAAAGACGACCAGCGGGACGACGACGAGCGCCGAGGCCAGCGGGTCCGCAAGGATGCTCTCCGAGCGCATCGCCATCGCGATGAAGACGATGAGCATCACTCCCAACGAGCTCAGCCCGCCGAAGGTCGGCTTGAGTCGCTTGAATCCCTCGGGGCCGTACCGACGGAGCAGGAGCTGTCGCGTAAGCGCGCCGGCGACCATGGGCGCGACGACGACGGTCGCGAGCTGGCGATAGAGCGTCGTCGGATCGAAGCCGACGCTCGCGGGAACGAGCACCGAGAGATAGATCGGTAACACGGCGACCGCGACGAGGAGGTTGACGGCCATCGCGACGAGCGCCGACTCCAGGTCGCCGTTTGCGAGGCCGGTCCAGGCAGCGGTCATCCCCGAGGTCGGGATCAGCGCGATGAAGTATAACCCGATCGCGAAGGCGACGTCGCCGCCGAAGAAGACGCGCGCGAGGGCGATGGCGACCAACGGGGCCACCCCGAAGTTGACGATCAGGCTCAACCCGACGGGCACCGCGTGGTGTCGAACCTTCAGCACCTCCCGCACGTCGATCGTGATCATCATTGGGTAAACCATTAGAAATACGACCGGGAGTACAGCGGCCGAGAGCAGCGATCGCGTGTCGCCGTCGATGAACTGTCCGACCACAAGGCCGACGAGCAGCGACCCGAGCACGACCGCGATCAGGTTCGATTTGAGCGCGATGAGACCACGGCGTATCATACAGATAGTATTGTCCATCACGTACAATAGTATTCCGGTACTATCCCAACGGCGATTCCCGACGAGCGGGAAAGCGATCGGCCAATTATGTGGACATAGTGGAAACGTATACGTAAGCGCATGTCAAGCAACGACGCGGGCCCGCCGCCGGGAGGGTCCACTGGGGGTGGGGTGTCTGAGCGACGCCAGGGGGCCGGCTGTTCGACCGCCGGTCCGGGAGTCGATGGGAGCGACGAACCCGAGGGATCCTTCGATGAGCGCGGCGTGCAGGCGGTCCTCGAGGTGGAACGGGGCGGTTCCTGCCCGCTGGACGACTTCGAGGGGGAGGTGGTCGACGTCGACGTGCGCTACCAACTTGGCCGATGTCTCGGGGAGGTCGAGGTTCGTGAGTGTCACGACGCCTGTTCCTCGACGCGACAGTTCTCCGAACCGATCTGTGAGCACTGTCCCGGGATCGTGTTCTCCCGTCACGGCTGTATCCCCCGATTTCTTCAGACGGGGGACGGCTCCTTCGTCGTCGAGACCCGCCTCGACGGCGTCGAAACGCTCTCCTCGCTGGTCAACGAGATCCGGGGGCGCTGTGCGAGCGTGACCGTCCGCTCGATCATCTCCACGGGGGGACCGGACGGCTCGGAGTCGTGTGCGATCGACCTCTCGGCGCTGACGCCGAAACAGCGCGAGGCCGTCTCGCTCGCGCAGGACCGCGGCTACTACGACCCATCCTCGGAGGTGCCGCTCTCGGAGATGGCCGCGGATCTCGACATCTCGACCTCCGCGCTCTCACAGCGGCTCCAGCGTGCCGAGGGCAACGTCCTCCGCCAACTGGACTGCGGCTGTCGGTGTCTGGACGAATAGCCGGCACGGACCGGATCGAATCGGAGTGGATCGTTCATATTTAAACACTTATGATCTACGGCGGAAGGTATCCACAGTCGATCCCTGTTTAACGCCCTGAAACGCCCACCAACCGGTCTCCAATCGCATATCCCCGTCCCCGTTAGTTCCACCTCCACCAGTCAGGGGTATATAAAACCTTCATCGGTCCAGCGCGGACCCCATGCCGGTTCAGGTGGTACGTTTATCTGTGAGCAACATGTCCCAAAACGATCCCAATCCCTTAGAAACGCTTGAATCACTCGGCGGCGCGCCCGAACCGAGCGAGTACGATCAGGAACTCGGCCGGGAGGTCGGCGCGGCCGCGAGGCGAGTCGCCAACGGGGACCTCACCGAGGAGGAGTTCCACGAGCGGTTCGCCGACCGGCTCGCCGCCGAGTTCGGCGACGCATACGTCCCACCGGAGGGGAGCGACGATGGCTGAACGTGGGGGCGGCCCGAGCCTCTCGCGACGCTCACTGCTCAAGACGACCGGCGCGGCCGCCGGTCTCGCCGGGCTGAGCGGCTGTGTCGACTTCATCGAGGGCGACGAGGACCGCGACCTGGGCCGGCTCGGGGAGGCGGAAACCGCCTTCGGGAACTGCTGGATGTGCCATCACGCTTGTGGACAGCAACTGCAGGTCAACGACGGGACGATCGTCGACATCTCGGGCGTCGATGGCCACCCGCGCGGGAGCGCCGGCCCCGGTACGGAGGGTACCCTCTGTCCGAAGGGGCTCGGCGAGATGGAGAAAGCCCACGACCCCGACCGCATCACGCGGCCCTACGTCCGCAAGGACGGCGAGCTCCAGGAGGTCGACTGGGACGAGGCCTTCGCGTACACGGCCGACAAACTCCGCGACCTCGCCGAGACGCACGGTCCGGAGACGTTCCTCGACGCATCGAGTTGGACGACGACGAACCTCCACGAGGTCGTTTGGCGTGACCTCTACGGCACACCCGAGCGGATCGGTCGTGGCCGACACGTCTGTTTCGGTGGGGCCCACCTCAGCGGGAACCTGATGGGCGTCGGCGCGGACATGCGGTTCGTCGACTACCAGAACTCCGAGTACATCATCGCGTGGGGGCGCAACATCTTTGAGTCCTTCGCGGGGCAGTGGGAGCCGAAGGGTGTGCTCGAGGCGCTCGACAACGGCGCAACGCTCGTCGTCATCGACCCACGACACACGCCGACCGCCCAGAAGGCGGACCACTGGCTGCCTATCGAACCGCGGACGGACGGGGCGCTCGCGCTCGCGATGGCCCACGTCATCATCGAGGAGGGACTGCACGACGAGTCGTTCATCGAGGAGTGGACCCACGGCTTCGAGGCGTACGAGGAGGCAGTCGCCGACAAGACCCCCGAGTGGGCCGCGGAGATCACCGGCATCGACGCCGAGTTGATCCGCGAGATCGCCATCGGCTTCGCGGAGGCGGCACCCGCCGCCGGCATCGCCCTGTGGACCGGCGTCGGCCAATACGCGGAGTCACAGAAGGCCTCCCAGAACGTCTTCGCGCTCAACGGGCTCGTCGGCAACATCGACCGACCGGGTGGGCTTCGTCTCTGGCAGGGGCCGCCCTTCTCGGACCCGTTCGAGGTTCGGGACATCGACCTTCCGAACAACGCGGCAGACGAGACCCCCGCGCTGCGGAAGTACGATGAGTACGCCGACCAGCCGTACAGACACACCACGGGGATCGGCCACAATATCGTCCCGGAGATGGTCGAAAACGGTCACATTCGGGGGATCTACACCCACTACGATAACCCGATCAACGACGGGAACAGCGAGGCGTGGATGAACGCCTTGGACGAGATGGACCTCGTCATCACCGTCGACGCGTACTGGAGCGAACTCACCCGCCGCGCGGACGTGGTATTCCCCGAGGCGATCCAGCTCGAAAAGGACACGTTGATCGACTACGCGCCCGCGTGGAGCGCCTACCACGACCGGCGCTGGATGACTGCCTCGGAGGCGGCGGTCGAACCGCTCGGCGACTCGAAGCCCGGCTTCCAGATCCTGCGGGGGATCGCCGAGGAGATGGGCTGGGGCGAGTACATCCCGTGGGAGAGCGAGGCCGAATACAACGAGGACATGCTCGCGAACGTCGAGTACTCCTTCGAGGAGATCGCCGAACAGAACTACGTCATCTTGGAGGAGTTCGGATACGAGGCGTGGCGCGAGAACGGCTTCAATACGCCGACGAACGCCTTCCAGTTCGACCTTGACGAGATGGACGCGTACGTCAGATCGATCGAGGAGGTCGAGGAGATGGAAGGGGTGGATCTGGAGACCGGGCCGCAGTGGCTCCCGCCGGGGACGCTCGGCGAGATGCCCGACGAGGAGTACCCGCTGCACTTCTATGACACCCGCTCGGTGTTCTTCGCGTTCGGCGCGGACCAGCCGCTCTCACAGCAGCGCTCACAGTACGCGGCGAGACACGGCCTGAAATCGGCCGACTACGAGGGGAACTACCTCACGATCAACCCGACGGACGCGGACCCCCGTGGGATCGAGACCGGGGATATGGTCACGGTCGAGTCGGCCGACGGGGCCGGGGAGCTGATGGCGTACGTGAGCGAGCGGACGCCCCCGGGCTTCCTCACCGCCGAGTTCGGCTTCGGCGAGGGGGTCCCACACGAGGAGGGATTCAACACGATGATGCTACACACCGAGGGCGTCGACCCGCTCTCATCACAGCCGGACCGGCATATTCCGATCGAGGTTCACGCCAACGGGGGTGACGGGGCATGAGCGAACAGTGGATGTTCTATTTCGACCCGAACCGCTGTATCGGGTGTCACGCCTGTTCGATCTCGTGTAAACAGCGTCACGACCGCGACGCCGACGCCGACGACTGGCGGACCGTGACCCACCTCGAACGCGGCGAGTACCCCGATTTCCAGGAGCTGCCGGTGTCGATGTCGTGTATGCACTGTCACGACGCCCCCTGTGAGCAGGTGTGCCCGCCGGACGCCATCGTGAAACGGGAGGAGGACGGCATCGTGACGGTCAACCGCGATCGCTGTATCGGCTGTCACTACTGCGCGTGGGCCTGCCCGTACGGCGCGCCGACCTACGGTGACGACGGGCTCATGTCGAAGTGCAATATGTGTCTCGGCGAGGGGCCGGGAAGCGGCCACGGGAAGCCACCCAAACAGAAGGCCGAGGATGGCGGACTCAAGCTATCCTGTGTCGACAACTGTGTCGGCGAGGCGATCAAAGCCGGCCCCGTGAGCGAGGTCATGGAGGAGGCGTCCGAGGCGGCAGCCCGGCGCTTCGAGAACGGCGCGTACAACTCCCGGGTTATCGTGGAGCCGATGGACGAGGACTCAGCGGCCGGGATGGACGACGTCGCTGATGCATCGATCAACGCGGACGACGAGGGCGCGGCCGCCATTCCGGCCGGCGGAAGCGACGCCGACGGCGGCGCCTCCGACTGGCTCAACGGGTGATCACGATGACGAGTTCACTCATCGCCTTGGAGACGTTCGTCGGGTTCCGGTGGCTCCCGGCCGACTACTGGGACCTGTCGATCCCGGTGTACCTCTATCTCGCGGTCGTCGCCGGCGGGGCCTACCTCGCCGGCGCGTCCGCGTGGTTCCGCCGTACCCTCGGTGGCGGGGGTGGCCGCCTGGAACCGGAGCTGATCCGCTGGGGGTTCCTGATCGCGGTCGTCAGCGCCGCGGGCGCGGGGCTCGCGGTCATGTCGCACCTCGCGGTGATCTACCGGGCCCTCTTGTTCCCAATCTATCTCACAAACTTCTCCTCGTGGATCACGATCGGCACCTGGATCCTCGTGCTCCTCTCGGTGATCGCCACGCTCTGTCTCGTCCTCGCGCTGTTCGGTGAGGACGCGGCCGGAGAGGACGGCCAGAGCTTGTGGCCACGGGCCGTCGTCTCAAAGCTGGGTATCCTCCCGACGGTCGACCGGCTCGTCGACCGCGTCCGTCCGCCGACGGGTGCGCTCGTCGCGCTCCATGCGGTCGGGAGCCTCTTCGCGGTCGCGACGATCTACACCGGTTTCGAGTTGGCCATCGTCGAGACGGTACCGCTGTGGAACGAGCCGGTCATCGTCCCGGCGCTGTTCCTGACCAGCGGCGTCGCCGCGGGCGTCGGGCTCACCCTCGCGGTCAGCCTGCTCTTCGAGCGGGAGATCGGCCAGCTTGCCGGTGGCTACGCGGTCGCTGTCGGCCTCCTCTCGGGAGTGAGCCTCCTGATAGCGGGGATCGGGTGGAGCGAGATCGCCGCCGGCGGCATGGCGGCGAACGCTTCCCATGGAGCCCTGACCGAGGGGACGCTCGCGATCGGCGTCCTCGTCGTCGCGCTTGGCCTCGCCCTGCCGTTGCTCGTCGGGGTCGCACTTGGCGCGGCCGCCGCGCTCGGGCGGCTTCCGCGGTCGGTCGAGCGTGCCGGCGGCCCGCTCCTCATCGCGTCGTTCGGGTTGCTCACCGTGAGCGGGCTCTTGATGCGGATCCTGTTCCTGCTCGCGGCCGAACAACACCCGGTGGTGGTCGTCGCATGACGGGGATCGAAACGGAGCGTCCCCCGGTCTCCGACGGCGGCCCCGACGGGACTGTGCCGAACGAGCCGCTCGTGGAACTACACACCATGCTCGCACGCTGTGTCGCCCATCCGGACGATGCGACAGCGGAGGCGATCCGCTCCGGCGAGCTCGTCGAGCGGATCCGCGACCGGGCGGCGGCCGTGGGGCTCGACCTCGACCGACCGAGCCTCCCGAACCGGCCGCGGGAGGCGTATCTGCGGACCTTCGAGGGGTTCGACGGTGACGACTACGCGCCGCCGGCGGAATCCGTCTACGAGCCGTGGTGGGACGGTACCGAGCGGGGGCTGCTTTCGGGGCCCCCCGCACACGACATGCGCCGTCGGTACGACGCCGTGGGGATCGACACGCCCGACGCCTACCCCGCCGATCACCTCGCGCTGGAGTTGGAGTACGCGGGTCTGCTGCTCGAAAACGGCGACCCGGCCGAGTACCGTGCCTTCCTCGAGGTCCACTTCGGTTGGCTTCCGGCGCTTCGCGACCGCGTCGAACGGACGAGCGAGGTCGCCTTCCACCGATGGGCGGTCGACGCCATCGTCCGCTTGGTCGACCGGGTAACTGCCGAGGCCGAGGCTGAGGCGACGACCACCGACATCGCGATCGAAAGCGAGGGTGGCGACCATGATGAGTGAGAGCCACCTCACGCACGAACCCGACGACCCCACTCCCCCCAACGAGGAACACATCCGAATGAGCCTCTCGGTGTCGGACCCGGACGCGGCCCGTGACCTGCTCGTCTGTCTCGGGAATGCGGTTGGCGCATCCGTGTCCGTCGATTGCGTCACTCGGGACGACTCAGCCCCCTGTTCGATCCCCGTTGAGGGGCTCACCGATCGGCAGATCGAAACGGCCGTGACCGCCGTCGAGCGCGGCTACTACGAGGTGCCACGGGAGACGTCGCTCTCGGACCTCGGCGAGGAGTTCGGCGTCACGAACTCGGCGATCTCACAGCGGCTTCGCGCCGTCGAACGCACGTTAGTTCGATCGCTCGTTGAGGCGACCCGGGACTGATCGGCAGACCTCGGGGGCGACGGTTTACCCCCGATCCCCGACCCGTGGTTCGGGGTGGAGCACTCGCGGGGGTGTTTCGAGTCACGCACGGGGCCGTTTCGAGCTATTCGCGTATCCGAACGATCCCGTCGCGGAAGACGGCGTGGTTCGGGAGGATGTGCTCCTCGCCGTCGGTCTCGATCCGCGTGACGAACAGGTCGACCTCCTGGACGATCCCGCGCTGGCCGGCGACCCGCACCTCGTCGCCGATCCCGTACGGCTGTCGAAGGAGGAGAAAGAGTCCGGCGGCGGCGGCCGCGAGCAGGTCCTTCGTCGCGAGCGCGAAGAGAACGACGACCGCGAGCGCGTACGCGGCGAGCAGGATGATGAGCGCGAGCGTCTCCACGCCGACCTGTCCGAGTGCGAGCAACGCCGCCACGTAGACGATGCTGTATTTCACGATGGTCGGCAACAACCCGACCTCGGGGAGCTTCACCCCACGAAGCCGCTCGGCGACGAGCAACTCGGCTTTGTCGCCGACGACGACCCCAATGATGAACACGAGCAGGGCGACGAACAGTCGGGGGACGAACGTGGCGGCGTTCTCCCAAAACCGATCGACGAATTCGACCTCGGCGACCGTGAGCGCGACGACGATCGCCACGGCGACGATGAAGTACGCGGAGAGTTTAGCGATGATGGCGACCGTCGAGGTGTCGAACTCGCGGACGGTTCGCTCGAACGCGGTCCCCTCTATCGCTTCGGGCACGCCCGCCCGCGTGAGGAGGCGACGGCTGAGCACCCCGACGATGACCGCCGACACGACGCCCACCACCAACACGAATAGCGCGATCCAGAGCCGTTCGGGGACCCCGGTCAATACGTCGGGGACGGCCGATGTGGCCGTCGTCGTGGCGGGGCTGTCCCCCGGCACCGGTCCGAGGAAGGCGACGTATGCGGCGAGCCCAGTCATCTCAATACTCCTCCGGATCGACCTCGAGGATGAGCGTACCGCCTTTAAATGCCCTCACGAGCCCGTCGGACTCCGAGAGGACGATGGCGATCGCGTTCGTGTCCCGGGTGATCGCCCCGCCGGCCATGTGGCGGGCTCCAAGCCCCTTCGGGATGTCGACGCCCTCCGCGGCCGGTTCGAGATAGCGGTACGCGGAGACGATCTTCCCGGAATCGGAGACGATGAACGCGCCGTCGAGCCGCGAGAACTCCTTTAACATGACGTTGACGATGGGGTCGCCGACGTGCACGTGTGACTTCTCGAACGGGTTGTACGAGAGCGACCGCGACTTGTTCATCACCTTCCCGGCGTCGCCGACGACGAACAGCGCGCCGACCGGTTTGCCCTTCTGTCCCTTCTGTCCCAATTCGATGGCGACCTCGAAGACGTCACGGATGACACCCGGGTCCGCCCGGGAGTTGACGAAGAGATCGTAGATTCCGGTGTGGATCGTCGAGTCGACGCTCACGCGGACGACCGAGTCGATGGCGTCGCCGAAGATCGAGATGACACAGACGACCTCGTCGCCCTCGTCGACCACGTCCGCATCCATCGCGCCCTCGATGCCGAAGCGGATCCGATCGCGGACGTTCTCGAACGGGAGCGGGAGCTCCACGAACTCCTCGGCGTCGACGGCGTTCTCGGCGGCCACCACCGCGACCGGGGAGTCCGTCCCCTCGAATCGGTTATAAAAGGAGGCCGTCGGCGAGAACAACAACACCACGTCGGCGTCCTCGACGAGGTCTCCGAGTTGGTCGGTGAGTGAACCCATCGGTTACCTGTTCGACTCACGGGGAGGGTAAAACCGTTGTGTCGCCGTCGTACGTGTGTCTGACGCGATCCGCTCTGTACCTCGGTTCGCAGTCGATCCCACGGGGCGTCATCCTGAGATGACTCGTCGGTGCGCTCGCTCCTTCGCCTACTGAACGATCCGCCGAAAGTCACGCCGGTAGAGGGCGAATGCGACCACGAGGCTCGCGACCGTCGATACCGGAAGCACGCTGAACATCCCCGTCACGTTGCCGGCACCGAACCGCGAGGCGACGCCCACGGTTACCCAGAGTGTCGCGAGCGCGCCGAGGACGATCAGCCCACCCGTCACCCGCCGGTCCTCCCTCCCGAACAGCCGACCCGTCCCAGCGCTCGCGACCGCGAGGAGGTGGAAGGCGAGCGCCAGCGGCCACGCCTGAATCGACGCGGGAAGCGTCGCAAACGATCGCGGCTGATCGCCGAAGTAGTCCCACACCGGGTAGATGGAGAACCCAACGGCCGGGTCCACCGATCCGGTGTTGATAAATCCCCACAGGCTGACAAGGGTGAGATCCCCAGTTCCCGATGGTACCACCGTCATCGGGACCGCCAGCAACGCGAGGACCATCACGAACGCCCGGTTGGAGCTGACGGCTGGGCAGGAGCCATCATCCGGTGAGCCACCGTCGGTGATCGACGCGTCTGACATACAGTCGAGTTCGGGATGCCGCCGATTTAGGTCGTTCGGCGGACGGGCCCGTCTCCGCCGGTCGGCGGATCCCGATGGCGGTCACGGCCGTGATGACATTCAGTTAATATGATAGAAACGTATTTGCTGACGCCCGGAAAATACACCCCGAACCGACGATGAGCGCACCTATACTGCCGGCCGATCCACTCGGGGCGCGATAGCGTGGCGCCGTTCAATCCGATCGGCGACGCCGGCCGAACCCTCCGATCGCTCCTCTATGATGGGCTGTCGACGTGGGGCGTTAGCGAGGAACAGGTCGCGTTAACCTCACCGGAGGGCTTCGAGCCGGAGGAGCCGGGGCTTTCGATCCACCTCTATCGACTTGCCGAGGATACACACCACTCGAAGGGAGGTCCGGCCGGGACGGATCTGAGGGGTGCAACTCAGCTCGTGCTCGAATTGAACTACCTCATCACGGCTCACCCGCCGAGCGGTGGAACGGCCGACACGAGCGACACACTCGAACAGCACCGACTGTTAAGCAAGGCGATACAGACGCTCGAGGCGAACCGCGTCGTGCGACCACCCGACCTCCTCGGCGCGCTGGCGAACGGTGGATCGCTTCAGCTTACGATGGATACCGACGCCGAGACCCGCATGCGGGAGGTGTGGGGAAGCTTCACGAACACCCCCTATCTCCCCTCTGTCTCCTATGGCGTGTCGCCGGTGGTCATCGAACTGCCCGTCGAGGGGCCGGCACCCCGCGTCATCGAAAGCACGATGGAGCATGTGGACGCCACGGAGGACAGCGACGCCGTGCCATCAACAGACGATACCGGACGGGGGCGTGAACCGTGACCCGACCGACGCGTCGATCGTTCGGCAGGACGACCACTCGCCTGTCGGTGGCGATCCGGCCCATCGATACCGTGACGGGTCGACCACCCCGTGGGAGGCCGCGAATCCGACTTGTCGACCGGCCGGAATCGTTCACCCGAACCCCCAGCGGCTTCTACGTCCTCACGGATCTCCCCGACGATGTTGAAACGGTGACCGTGGACGTCGATGGGCTGCCTGAATACCTCCCTGAGCGCCGAACGATCGAGGACGTGTTGACCGCGATGGCGACGACGCCGACGGATGGCGGTGTCGATTCGGATGCCGAGGATTCGGGCTCGACCGTCACGGCCGAGTCGATTCCGCTTCTTCTGGCTCCCGCGTATCGCTTTCCACCGGGTGCGACACTCGTCCGTGGCTCAGTGACGGCGGACGGCGAACCGGTCCCGGGCGCCACCGTCCGACTGCAAACCGATCCGGATGACGGAGCCTCCGGGGAGGCGGAGGAGACGGACGGGTCAGGTGAATCCAACGGCGGGAGTGCCGGCGGCGGTGGGGTTGGCGGTGGCAGCGGTGGGGTTGGCGGTGGCGGCGGTGGATGGGGTCCCGGCGGGCCCAACGGTGGCAACGGTCCGAACGGGACGGGGAACACCGACGGAACGAACGACACCGAGGAAACGACCGTCCCGAACGCGTACGGCCGATCTGACGATCGGGGCGAGTACGCACTGTGGGTCACGGGGTTCACCGGTAGGGACGTCGTCGATGGCGAGGTCGTCGTCGACGGTGAACCGCCGGAATTCGTCGCCGAACACCCCGATACGGGGGCGGAGACGGCGGCCTCGCTTCCGATCACCCCCGGACGGACCCACGCACTCGATCTCGCGTTCAGCGACTGATCGCCGCCGAACGACTGCGGTGGCGGGTGAGACACCGGGACGGCTATGACGGACGGAACGCTGCCTTCCCCATCTCTCTCACAAAAATCAACAAAAATCGCCGATAGATTTATTTAGGATCTCAGAGGTTATTGGATGAGCAACATGTTAACCCATACCAGTCGTCGATCGCGGGTGCCGCATGGCTGAATATCTCGCCCCGGGCGTCTACGTCGAGGAGCGCGACAGTGGCTCCGCACCGCTCGAAGGAGTGAGTACGAGTACCGTCGGATTCCTCGGGCCGACCGAGCGGGGCCCGACGACCCCTCGGTTGCTGACGAGTGGGTCTGATTTTCGACGATGGTATGGCGGCCATCTGGACGACTCGTTCCTCCCGACCGCCGTCGATGGATTCTTCCGAAACGGCGGAAGCCGGTGTTTCCTCGGTCGTATTTCAGCGACCGACGAGGTCGCTGAAGCGAAGCTTTCCGACGACGGTTCGAACGGAACTGACGTCATTCGAATAGAAGCCGTCGGTCCAGGCTCATGGGGAGAACGGCTCGTTGCGATCGTCTCGAACGCGTCGATGCACGGAAGCGACGAGAACCTCTTCCGGCTGACGATCCGATACTGGCGCGACGTGGACGACGCCGAGGACGCGAAGGCCGTGATGGACACCTCGGAGACGACGGACGTCGAGCTTCCGGAGCCGGACATCGAGGAGGTGTTTGACGACCTCTCGACGGAGAAACGGGCGGACGGTTACGTCGAGAACAAGGTGAACGGGAGCTCCGCGTTGGTCGAAGTCTCCGTTGAGGCCCCCGGTGACCGTCCCGGGAACCACGTCACGGACGGGACGCCGGAGGATCCCGTCTGGCTCTCCGGGAGCTTTTCGGGCGACGAGACGGTCGAAGAAACGGATTATGCCGGCGACGATCAAGTCCCCCCCGAGGAACGAACCGGCTTTGAGGGGTTCAAGCTCGTGCCCGACATCTCCATCGTCTGTGCCCCCGACGCGACGGGTGACGACGGCTTGACGGCCGACGTTGTCGAACACTGTGAGGAGATGGATGATCGGTTCGGCATTCTGCAGGCGGGACGAACCGATTCGGATGTCGGGAGCCTCTCGCCGCCGGCTGACACGGACATGGCGGCGTTTTATTATCCGTGGCTCAAGGTGCGAAACCCGGAAACGGGGCTCGTCGAGGAGGTCCCGCCGGGTGGTCACGTCGCGGGCATCTATGCCCGCAGCGACGCCAGCCACGGCGTTCACAAGGCCCCAGCCAACGAGGTCGTTCGCGGGGTCGTCGACATCCAGCGGCCGGTGACGAAAGGCGACCAGGAGGTGTTGAACCCACGCGGCGTCAACTGTATCCGGAGCTTCCGCGGCCGCGGGATCCGCGTCTGGGGGGCTCGAACCGCATCGAGCAACCCGCAGTGGCGATACGTCAACGTCCGCCGGCTCTTTCTGTTCCTCCGTGGATCGATCGAACAGGGGACACAGTGGGTCGTCTTCGAGCCGAACAACGAGGAGCTGTGGGCCCGCGTAAAACAGACGATCAAGAACTTCCTCACGGACGTCTGGGAGGACGGCGCGCTGATGGGGAGCACCCCCGAGGAGGCCTTCTTCGTCAAGTGCGATCGAACGACGATGACGCAAAGCGACATCGAAAACGGCCGGCTCATCTGTGAGATCGGCGTCGCGCCGACGCGACCCGCGGAGTTCGTGATCTTCCGCATCTCACAGTGGACGGGTGACTCGAACTGATCGGAGGACACAACCATGCCAGACAGACACGGACCTTACCGCAACGCCCGCTACCTGCTCGAATTCGATGACCTCGTCAAGGCCGGCTTCAGCAGCTGTACTATCCCGGAAAACTCGACTGAGGCAGTCGAGTATCGCGAGGGTAACGACCCGCCGACGATGCGAAAGCTCTGGGGGTTGAACGATTTCGGGACGCTCACCTTGGAGGCCGGGGTGACCGATGATTCGATCGAACTCTACGAGTGGCGACAGAAAGTCGAGCGTGGAAACCTCGAGGACGCGAGACAGAACATCGCGGTCATCGTCCTCGATGAGGAGGGGAACCCCGGGCCGCGCTGGGAGTTCCGACGCGCGTGGCCGACCTCGTATGACGCACCCGACTTGGATGCAAGCGGATCCGAGGTGGCCATCGAGAGCCTTGAGATCGAACACGAGGGGATGGAACGGATCGAATGAGCGGTAGCGTTCTCCAGACCGAATTCGAGTTCACCCTCCCGCAGGGGTACGTCGACGACGATGGCAACCGACATCGTGAGGGCGTCATGCGACTCGCCACGGCGGCCGACGAGATCAAGCCGCTCAAAGATCCACGCGTACAGAACAACGGCGCCTACCTGACGGTCATCCTATTAGCCCGCGTGATCACGCGGCTCGGCGATCTCGATACCGTCTCGCCACACGTCGTCGAGAACCTGTACGTCACGGACCTCGAATATCTTCAGGACCTCTATGAGCGCATCAACGTCGGGGATCCGGAACGGATCGACACGACATGCCCGAACTGTGATGAGGCCGTCTCGGTCGAGATGCAGCCCGGCGGGGGGGTGAGGCTCACGACGGAGTCACCATGACCGGCTACCCGACCGACCAGCTGTTCGAGGAGGTGGCGTTTATCGCGTACCACTTCAACTGGGATCACGACACCATCCTCGAGATGCCCCATTGGGAGCGCCGCCGATGGTGTGCGGAGATCAGCCGGATCAACGAGCGACTGAACGAGGGAGAACGGTGACGACCGGAGAACGGACCGATCCGTACCTCGGATTTCGGTTTCACGTCGAACTCGACGGGCTGATCGTGGCTGGCTTCTCGGAGGTGTCAGGGCTCTCAGTGGAACTCGAGACGGAGACCTACGAGGAAGGGGGCGTCAACTCGTTCACACACGTCCTCCCGACACGGCTGAGTTATCCGAACATCACGCTTGAGCGTGGGCTTACCGATTCTACCGAACTATTCATGTGGATGAACGAGGCCAAACGAGGCGCCCCAACCCGGAAGAACGGACGTGTTTTGCTCCGCGACTCGACCGGAAAGGAGGTCCGCGGATGGCACTTCCGTGACGGCTACCCGGTGAGTTGGGAAGGTCCGGTGCTCGGTGCCGACGGGGGCACGGTCGCGGTCGAACGGATCGAGATCGCCCACAACGGACTCGACGACTACCCCATTTGAGCATGGCGACCGATCCCGAACCGGCCTCCGAGCCAGATCCGATCTACAAAACCGGGTCCGCACACCTCAGAGGCGAACTCGTTCGCATCGATCTGCTGATCCGACGCTGGCTGTTCGGCGACGGATCTGTCGAACCCGCGGATCCACAGACACGACGGGTTCCAGCGGGGCCGTTTCTCTCCGTCAACGATGTCGACCGGCTACTCCTCACCGGACCGGATGCCCTCGAATACGTTCGGACGAGGAGAAATTCGGGCGGTGACGCGGGCAGTGATGAGGGTACCGCCGACCCAGCCGGTGAGGCTGGTGCCGGTGGCGGGGTTGCTCAGGCCGGTGAGAGTGCCGGTTCGCGAGCTGTGCGGGGTGATTCCCCCACACTTCACGCGGTGACCCGCACGGTCCGACGCCGTGCCAGTCGAAGCGTTGATGCGGGCGTCGATCTCCGACTCTGCTCGCTGGCGGCGACCCTCGGGTTGACACAACTCGAGTTCGACGCGTTCGTCTGCGCGCTCGCACCGGAGATCGACCCCGCCTACGGAGCCGTGTACGGATTCCTTCGGGACGACCTGACCGCCACCCGGCCGACCGTTGACTTGGTTGCCCGGCTGCTCATGACGGCTGGTGCCGACCGGCTCTCATGTTATCGACCATTTGGACCCCGGTCGCCGCTGGTCCGGAACGGTATCATGACCGTAGACGGGTCTGGACCGTTCCCAGGTCGTGCGGTTCGGGTTCCCGATCGCGTCGTGAGACACGTTCTCGGCGACGACACGGTGGCCGAGGTGGTGGCTGACACGGTAACCGTCGGTGAACCCACGGCGGATCGGGTGGAACCGGTAGTGACGCCCGCACAGCGGGACGCGGTCGATTCGCTCGCCGATGTGATCGCCGACCGTCCCTCTCCATCGTTGCCCGCGTGGATGCATGGAACGTCCGATACGGGATTGTCGGGGGAGTCAGAGGGATCGGAGGGATCCGCGGAGATCGACGACTCGAAGGGCTCAGGAGCGCCACCGCCGCCGCTCGCGATGTTTATGGGTCCGGACCGTCGAACCGCCGAGGTGGCTGTCGATCGGATAGGAACCCTCGCCGACGTGCCGATCATCCGATACGATCCAGACACACGGTCTCAGATCGATCTTCGCACGGAGATCGCCGCCGTCCGCCGCGAAGCGGTGCTTCGAGGAGGACTCATTCACGTCGTGGACCTTGCATCGTTCCTCGAACCTCCCGCCGACCGCGAGGATGTCTCCGAACGGGAGCGCTCCCCGGGGGGGCGGTCGTCCGACGGAGCGCTTCGGTGGCTGCTCGCGGAACTCGACCGCTTTTCCGGCCCCATCGTCTGTTCGGGCGACCGTGAGGTCGATGCGGCGATCGGCTCGAACATCCCCGGCCATCGGTTTACACGGGTGCCGTTTCCACGTCCGGACGTGGCCACCCGCCGGGCCGCGTGGGAGTCTGTCGATGGCCTTCCGGCGGATCTCGATCCGTCGGCACTCGCTGACACCTATCGGTTGACCGTCGGCGATATCGAGGATGCGGCGGCCGCAGCACGGGTCGCCGCCGACGGTTCGATGACGACTGCGACGCTCCGGGCGGCCTGTCAAAGGCGGTCGCGGGGGTCACTCGGTGCGCTCGCCCGGGAAGTCGAACCGACCTATCGCTGGGAGGACCTCGTGTTGCCGCCGGACCGGATGGCTCACCTTCGGGAGGTCGCCGGGGCGATCCGACGGCGTGGGACCGTCTTCGAGGAATGGGGATTTGCCGAGCGGTTCGGTCGTGGAAACGGTATTTCGGTTCTCTTCACGGGGAAATCGGGAACTGGAAAGACGATGGCGGCGGAGGTGATCGCCGCCGATGTCGGCCTCCCGTTGTACACGATCGACCTCTCACGGGTGTTAAGCAAGTACATCGGCGAGACCGAGCGAAACCTTGGACGGACGTTCGATGCGGCCGCGGATGGCGATTGCATCCTCTTTTTCGACGAGGCGGATGCGCTCTTTGGGACCCGAACCGAGATCGGCGATGCGCACGACCGATACGCCAACGTCGAGGTCGACTACCTCCTCCAACGTCTCGAGGAATACGACGGCTGTGTCATCCTCGCGAGCAACCTGAAGGAGAACATCGATGAGGCGTTCAAACGGCGGATCAACGCAGCGGTCTCCTTCCCGATGCCCGACGAGGCGGCCCGCCGAGCGATCTGGGAGCGGACATTCCCCGACGAAACGCCGACGGACGGGATCGATCCGGCGTTTCTCGCCCGGTTCGACCTCTCCGGTGGCACGATCAAGAACGTCGCGACGACGGCAGCGTTCTTAGCTGCGGGGGAGGAGTCGCCCGTCGGGATGACCCACGTCGTCCGCGCGCTTCGCCGAGAGTTTCAAAAGACCGGGAAGCTGTACGACGTCGAGTCGTTCGGCCCCTACCGTGAGGTGTTCGAATGAGCCGAAAGCGATCACAAAACTGGAACGAGCAGCAACGAACCGAGGAATGTGGCCGTGTTCGATCTCGGTTAGATCGATCCTCGAAGAAGACAATTCAGGCACCATCGCAGGATATCCGCTCGAAGCGAGATACACGACCGGGGATAGTCGCACACCTGCAACGAACCATCGGGAATCGCGCGCTGTCCCGCCTGTCAAACGGTGGTGAACAGCCAACGACTTACCGAGACCTCGATCCGAACGGACCGGCCGAGCGTGAGGCGGACCGGATCGCAAAGCGACTGACGAATCGGATGCATACGGGGTCGGAATCGGCGACGGTCCGGCAGTCGCCATCCGTGTCTCGATCATCCACACGGGAAGGTGCGGACATGCGGATACCCTCCGGCGATTCGTCACGGCCGGATCCCTGGAAAGCGGTCCGTAGCGGTGGGAGGCCGCTTTCTTCGACGGTGAAACAGGACTTTGAAGGTCGATTCGGAACCGATCTCAGTGACGTTCGAATCCACACCGATAAAGCGGCTGACGCGGCCGCGGCCTCGATCGGTGCCCGCGCGTACACGATCGGCTCGGACATCGCGTTCGCATCCGGTACCTATGATCCGAAATCAACGGCTGGACGGTCGCTCCTTGCACACGAACTTACGCACGTCTTACAGCAGCGTCATCGGGCGACGTCGTCGGTTCAACGGAGTATCGATACGAGCTCGCGTATCGAGCACATCGATACGGAGGAGAATCCGGACGGATGGCGATGGGTACCGCCGTCGCTCGATGGTGAGATCGAACCCGTTGAAGACCTGTATGAAGCGTTTCGGCTGCTGGAGCGGTTTTTTTACGGGTTGGACCGTGTCCTTCACTCACCCGCTGCGGTTCCGGAGGGGACTAAAGCGGATGTTCAGCGTGCACGTGATGTGACTCGAGAGGTACTGGAGGAGGTCTGGGAACTCTATCGTGATGTTTCGGACGGCTCCCATTACGAGGTGCCGATCGATGAAACGACCGCGTTTCGGTTAGCCGATACAGTAGGACCGCTTTCGGACGCCTACCGATCGATCGATCAGATGCGGGAGCAGACGCGCTCGGAACTCGATCAGATACGGGGGGACAACCAACTCGAGAATAACGTTCGCGACCTACAGAGAACGTTGAACGAGGTATTCATGGCTGGAGAGACGGGAGAGCCGATGGAGAAGGTGGCTTCGGGACTAGCTGAAGCCGAGGACCTTCTCTCGTCGATTCACACGGCAACGGCCCGTGCACGACAGCTGGACGAGTTCTTGGAACGACCGCTGCTGAATCTGTCAATAAACATCGAAGGATACGCAAAGATATCCTCGGACCTCTTGGGAAACATCAACACGATCATCACGTTCGGTCGTTCGATCGGAACGCTCCTCGATTCGAGCCCGGTCTCTGACACGGAGCGGAACATCCAAAACTTCGAGGCGATGATGGATATCGCGAGTATCGGCGTCGGTTCCCGTACATCAACGCTCCACCCATTCGGTGTTTACTGGAATCTATACGTCGTACCGATGACGGAAGCCGCACTTGAGGGGGTGCGCCAACTCAATCGGGAATACCGAGAAGGCCGACGTGATCTCGCCGCAGTGGACATTCACAGTCAGCGCGATCGGAATCCGAACGCGCCGCCACGGATCCCAAATGAGCTGCTTGAAACCGAGTCGTTCCCCGGGGGACAGTTCGTGTTCGACTATCTGTGGCGACTCGTCAACGATCACGAACCGACTGCAGACATAACGGTTCGGACATTCCTTGAGGAGCATCGCGAGGTAATCAATGCAGGCCTCCCTGGCGAGGCGCGATTGAGCGAAGAGGACATACGGATGAGCGAGTTCAGAACGCCGTCGATACTTCGTGAGCACGGACCCCTTATCTGGGCGATGCTCTACGGGACCCTGCCAACGGACCTGTGATGACGGACCGCTCGCCGACGCCGGTAGCGGTTCGATGGAGTGGTGCGATGTCCCCCGTTGCCGTGATCACCGGACGATTCAGCGCTCGATTCACGGTCCCACCTGCGGGGAAACCGTTATATAATTTCATTGAGTTGAAGGGAACAATATGATGCGTTATCATGGATCACGGTGTTCCGCCGGGGGTAGCCGGTGACCGATGATCGTGGCCCCCGGTTGGACCTGCCGCGCGTTGCCCGGGACGTCAGAACCCTCTCCCACACGTCACCGAGACCACCGCTGACGAGGATGCGGACCGGCGGCAGGCCGCCGTTTACCGGGGTGCTTGGCTTCGAGCCGTGGCGCACGTCCTGGCCTCGGCCCGCACTCTCGTTTCTCCGGCTGTCACCGCGGCTGATCACCGTCGACGGCGAGTCCCCCTCGGACGGTCCACACGCCCCTTCTGGCGTCGAGGACGCGTCCGCGCCCGGGCGTTCCATGGGCCGCCATGCTGAACGAGGAGGGCTCTCGCTTGCCGACGCCACGGCCGCACTCGAGGGAAGCAACCGCGCGGCGAACGAGGACGCAGCGGACGGTCGGTCGGACGAGCACCCCCGCGTCCGTGACATCCTGCGCGAGGGCGAAACCGGGGAACCCACGGCGGAGCGAGCCACTCCACCCGCGAGCGAGCGACCGTCCATGACTGGCCATCCGCCCTCCCTCCGCAGGGGCACGCGATCGAACGAGGGAACGGCGGGGCGGGTACCCCGGTCACCGACCCACCGGCCGTCCGGAACCGATGCCACGTCCGATCCACCCCGCCCCCCTGTGACGTCCGATCGCCCGTCCGTCGACCGTGCCGACGGTACCGCCGTGGGCGCAGAGGATCTCCCCTCGGAACGGGGGGACGCGTTGGGAACCCGAACCCCTCCCCCGCCACCGATGCATTCGCGGCGTGGCGACCGGGAGCCGCCTTTTGAGGGGCCACCGATCGAGTCCCCTCCGGCGGACCGGGACGGCTCACGCGAGGCACCCGGAAGTGGCGACTCGAATCGACGGGATCAGGCTGGGGGAACTGAACATCCCGCCCCCGGCCGCAGCCCCGACAGGGCCGGTTCGGCGTCGCCGGAACTCGTCTACCGACGAAGCGGGGATCCACCGTCGGGGACGAACGACCGTCCCAGCGGTTCCGCGACGGCCGCACACAGTGGCGACGACGCCGGCCGGTCACTTGCGGGTAATAAGCCCGCAGCCGACCGATCGGACCGCGCTCGTGACGACACCGACCGTTCGGCAGCCGACCTGGACGCCAGAACGCTGGCGGAGCGTGTCGATGTTACCAGGCTCGCCGATCGGCTCTCCGGCGTCCTCGAACGGAACGCTCGCATCGAGCGGGAGCGTCGGGGACGATGAGCGCCTCAGGCGTCGGCGGATCGGCAAATGCACTCACGATAACGGTGCTTGACGCCGATCTCGATGCCGACGAGGACGCGGACCCCGAGTTCAAAGCACAGTTCAACCCAGGGGAGTTCAGCGTCGAAAAGAGCGTCACCTATGCCGAACAGGAGATCCCCGGCCTCGATTCCCCGATCCAGCAGTTCACGAGCGGCGGCGCGGAGACGCTGTCGGTCGAACTCTTCTTCGACGTGTATGAGGAGCGCGGGGACGATCAACCCGACGACGTCAGGGAGCTTACGGATTCGCTCAATCGGCTTCTACTGGTCGATGGGGACCGTCACGCACCGCCCGTCGTGAAGTTCGCGTGGGGGACGATCACCTTCATCGGCGTCGTTGAACGGTCAAACACCACGTTCACGCTCTTCGCGGGCGACGGCGTCCCCGTCCGCGCGCGTGTGGATCTCTCGCTTCGCGAGCACACCCCGCCATCGAAGCAACTTGAGGGAACCCCACGACATTCGGCTGATCGACGGAGCGTGCGAACCGTACGGGAGGGCGACACCCTCCCGGGGATCGCGGGCGACGAATATGGACGCCCCGGCGAGTGGCGGCTCATCGCGACGGCGAACGGGATCGACGACCCACGACGATTGATTCCCGGCGACGAGATCGTGATCCCCGTCCTGGAGCGAACATGACCCTCGAAACCCTCGCGGAGACCGGTCACGACTTCACCGTTCCGCGGTTCTCCGTTACGGTCGGCGGCGTGACGTTCGATGAGACCACCGGACTCATCAGCGAGGTATCCGTCGATCGGACGATCGACGGCGCCGATCGGTTCTCGCTGACCATCGCGACCCGATTCGATCACGAGTACGGCCGATTCGACGGATTCGACTGGGACGTGTTCGACGTCGGCGAACCCGTCACGATCGACGTCGGCTACGGCGCGAAACTCGTCACCGTGCTCATCGGGTCCATCACGGAACAGTCGGTGGAGTTCCCGGCTGCCGGCGCGCCGACGATAACGATCGGCGGTTACGGCCGCTATCACGAGCTGACCGCCGACGTGGTCTCCGAACAGTGGACCGACACGACCGATTCGGAGGTCGTCGAGGCGATCGCGACCGCGTACGGGTTGGAGCCGGCCGTCGACGACACCGGGATCGATCACGACGTCATCGAGGTGGAACACGACTCGGATGCCGAGTTCATCGAAACGAAGCTCGCGGAGCGAAACGATGCCGGGACCGGCCCCTTCGAGATCTTCGCCCGGCTGGATGAGCTCGTCTTCCGTGCCCCGCGGGACGATCGGGAGCCGCAGTTGGAGCTTCGCTATGGGGAGTCGCTCGGCTCGTTTTCCCCGGAACTCACCGAGGCGGACACGCCGGAACGGGTCGAGGTTCGATACTGGAACCCCGGACGCAAACGAAAGATCGTTGGGACCGCCGAACGCGAGGACGGAACTGGAACGCGGGTCGTGAAGCGCCCGGTCCGGTCGGAGGAACAAGCGGAGCGGCTCGCCGAGGCGATCATGGGCCGTGCCGCACATGACCGGATCACCGGAACGGCACGAACCGTCGGTCTTCCCGAAATCGAGGTCGGCGAACCGATCGCGTTGACGGGTCTCGGCCGATTCTCCGGGATCTACTACACCGAGAGCGTCACCCACACCATCGGCGGGGACGGCTACACGACCGCCTTTACGGTTCGTGAGGCGCTCATGGGGGTGCTCCCATGAGCCAGTCGGGTCGTGAACTTCACGGCGTCCACGTCGCCATCGTCAGGCACAACGATGATCCGGAGGGACTCGGACGGGTCAAACTGGAATACCCGTGGCGTGAGTCGCAGGCGACGAGCGGCTGGGCACGGGTCGCCGTGCCGATGGCCGGCCCGGATCGCGGTACCTACTTCCTCCCGGAGCCGGGCGATGAGGTGCTTGTCGCGTTCGCGGGCGCCGACATCGACCACCCGTACGTCGTCGGAGCACTCTGGAACGGCGAGGACGGCCCCCCCGAAGCGAACCATGACGGCGACAACGACCGTCGTGGTATCGTTTCACGTAACGGCCATCAACTGATCTTCGACGACGACGACGCCGGCGGCTGTATCCGCATCGAGACGGCCGGAGGGAGCCGAGTCGTCCTCGACGATGCGGACGGCGGCAGCGAAACGATCAGCATCGAGGACGCCGGCGGGAATCGGATAGAACTCGACGGGGGACGGAACGACCTGTCGATATCGAGCAACGGAACGATCTCCATCGATGCAACGGGGATCGAGATATCAAGCGGGGGGAAACTCGACATCACCGCCGGCGGTGTCCTCTCGTTGAACGGCGCGATGATCCAACTCAATTAAGACTTCCACCCATGCCACCAGCAGCACGCACGACCGACCCGACCGCACACGGAACGCCCCTCTCCGGGCCCGGAAGCCCGGACGTCCTGATCGGCGGCCTCCCCGCATACCGCGCGGTGGTCGATTTTCACGCCTGTCCGGCGACGACCGGCGGCGACCCACACGTCGGCGGCGTCGTGCAGGGCGGGAGCGGAACGGTCCTCATCAACGGGGTGCCGGCGGTCAGACAGGGGGATGCCATCGTCGAGAGCGGGCCACCGAACACCGTCGTGGGCGGTGAATCCACGGTCATTATCGGGTGATCGATCGATGAGCGACTTTCTCGGACGCGGCTGGTCGTTTCCCGTCGGCGTCGATGCGGGCGGTGACGTGGCGCTCGCCGAGGGCGAAACGGACATCGAACAGGCCATCCGGATCGTGCTCTCGACCACACCGGGCGAGCGGATCATGCGCCCGGAGTTCGGCTGTGGGATCCACGCCTACGTCTTCTCGACGGTCGATACCACGACGCTGACGCTGATCGAGGAGGAGGTCCTCGACGCGTTGACCAGATGGGAACCCCGGATAACGGTTCGATCGGTGGACGCGTCCGTCTCTGACGCGGCGACGGGGCGGTTGACGGTCGAGATCGACTATCGTGTCCGTCGGACGAACGTCGAGGGGAACCTCGTCTACCCGTTTTCGGTCGGAGGTGAGTCATGAGCCAACCGTCCGGGACCGACCGACGGGCCTCGCCCCCGCTTGACGGGCGGACCGCGGCGGACATTCGTGAACGCCTCGAAGCGCTTGCCCCTTTCTATGTGGACAACTGGGATCCCGATTCGGCCGACGCAGGCTCCGCGTTGCTGGCGGTGTTTTCCGAGATGGCAGGCGGGCTGACCGCTCGCGTCGATCGGGCGCCGCAAAAACATCGGATCGCGTTCCTCGATGCGCTCGGGTTCGACCGTCGCCCGCCACAGCCCGCACACGTCCCGGTGACGTTCGCCGTCGACCCCGACGCGCCCGGCAACGTCGCCATCGCGGACGGGACCATCGTCGAAGCGGAGGGTGCGGATGAGGAGGTTCGGTTCCGGATCGGCGGGGATGAGGCCTTCGAAGCGACGCCGTCACGCCTGCAGAGTTTCCTCACTGTCGATCCAGCGGACGATCGGCTGGTCGATCACGAAGGGGCACTCGATGGGGAACCGATACGGCTGTTCGCGGGCGACGACGCCGGCGACAACGTCCTGTATCTCGGTCATTCGAGCCGACTGGCGGTCTCCGAGGGCGAAACGGTGACGCTCCGGATCGAAGGCTCGTTCGCTCCGGGCGAGGTCGTCTGGGAGTACTTTGGGAAGCCGCCTGCTGGCGAGGGGTCCGCCGACGCTGACGAACCGGCGTGGCAGGGTGTCGAAGAGGTGATCGACGGCGAGGGGACGCAACTCTCGCTCGTCCTCGGCGGCGCCGTCGTCGAGACCGAAGTCGACGGCGTTGAGAGCGCGTGGCTCCGCTGTCGGCTCAAAAACGGGTCCGAGAACCCCGATCGGTTTGACGTCGCGATCGAAGCCATCTCGATCCTCCGGCGTACGCATACGGCGACCATCGATGCGGCATACGCCACCGACATTCCCCAGCCGGTGGACGGCGAGGAGGTCGTCCCGTTCGGAGAGGTGCCACAGCGACGTGACGCGTTCTCGCTCGCCAGCGCTGACGCGTTCAGGAAGGCCGGCGCGCGGGTCGAACTCACCTTCACTGATGTCGAGGCGACGCGACCGAGCACCCTTGATTCACCGCCACGGCTCTCCTGGGAGTACTTCGATGGCTCCGCGTGGCAGCGACTCGACGTTCGGACCCCCTCCAGTGCCGCGTATGACACGCACGATGTCTTTCATGGAAACCTCTCGGGGACGGCGGACCGAACCGTTACGTTCGAGGTGCCCGCCGACGCGGAGCCAACCAGCGTCGCCGGACGGGAGGACTCCTGGATCCGCGTCCGGATCGTCGCCGGGGAGTATGTTTTGGTGCGATATGTTGGCGATGATTCGAGACGGGAGATCGAGGGAACTGCACCGCGGTTTTCCGGGATCTCGATGACGTACACATACGGCGACGACGACCGTCCGGAACACCTCATTACCGCTAATGCACGTGCATACGTCTCACACGGAACCGACCCGCTTGAGCCGTTCTCCCCGTTCGAACCGCTTCCCGATGCCGAACAAACGGTGTATCTCGGCTTCGATAGCGAGCTTACCGGCGGCCCGCTCTCGCTCTACTTCGAACTCGCCGATCGGGAGTATCCCGCCGGGTTCGACCCGCGGGTGCGCTGGGAGGGGTGTGTCGACGCGGCCGAAGACGAGTGGCGCCGGCTGCCCGGCTCCGACGGCACCGACGGACTCACCCGCTCGGGTCGGGTGTCGTTGTCGTTTCCGGAGCCGACGGAGGCGACCGACCGCTTCGGCGAGCGTCGACACTGGATCCGTGCCCGCGTTCGTGGGGACGGATTCGAGCCCGGAGCCGATCGAAACCGGATGCACGACTCCGATCGGGAGCCGACCCTGCACGTCGACGAGAACGCCGACTCGGGGGCGGTTGAACCCTGTGAGTCCGTCCTCGTGACGGCCCCGGGAGGCGGGACCGTCGACGCTTCCCCGCCGTTGGTCGATGGGGTATATATAAATACGACGCTGGCCGCGAACGTCACCGTAGTCACCGACGCGGTGGTCGGCTCAAGCGACGGGTCCCCCGGGCAGACGGTCGGTATCGACGACGCGCCGCTCATCGATGTCGAGGTGTGGATTGATGAATCAGCCGTGCTCACGGCACATGAACGGGAGCGGTTGGCGGCCGATCGACCGGATCGCGTCGACATCGACACCCGATCGGATGGTTCCGTCCGGGCGGTTTGGGTGCGATGGGACGAGGTGACGGACCTCGCCACCGCGGACGATGGGGACCGAGTCTACGCGCTTGACCGGATCGACGGTGAGATCACGTTCGGCGACGGGTCGAAGGGTCAAATCCCGCCCCGCGGGCGCGACGCCATCCGGGCGAGTTATCGCGTCGGCGGCGGAAGCGCGGGCAACGTTACGAAGGGCGCGATCGAGGACCTCTCGACGGATATCACGTATATCGACGAGGTGGGGAACCCGGTCGGCGGGGGTGGCGGTGCGGATACGGAGTCGACCGAGGCGGTTCTCGATCGGGCCCCACGGGCGCTTCGGGACCGTGATCGTGCGACGACCGCGGTCGACTACGAGCGTATCGCGGCCGACGCGGCCCGTGAGTTGGCGACGGTCCGCTGTCTTCGCGGCTTCAATCCAGCGGGACAACGCGAGCCAGGGTGGGTCACGATCCTCATCGTTCCGGACGATCGTCGGGAGACGCCCCAGCCACGGACCGCCCTCATCGAGTCGGTCGAACGGGCGGTCGGCGACCGTGCCCCGTTGCACCTCGTAGCAGGGGATCGGATCGTCGTTCGCGGACCCACCTACGTGCCGGTGAGCACCGACGCGACCGTTGTCACCGGGGCGAACGTCCGGCTCGGCGACGTGGAGAACCGTATCGAGGACCGGCTAACGAGGCTGTTACATCCGCTCTCCGGCAACGACGGTGACGGGTGGGCCTTCGGCGAGTTGCCGACGGTGTCCGACATCATCGGCGCCATCGAGCGGGTGTCCGGCGTCGATCACGTGCCCGCGCTACGCATCCACTATGAGGGTGCCGGTGGCCGGGAGACGATCACCAAAGGCGAGGAGCCACCGACGGTGTCCCCGGACGTCCTCATCAGAAGCGGGGGGCATACCCTGACCGTGCGCCCGCGTGAACGGCGCTCCTCGGGGGGGTCCTGATGGGACTCGATATCCCCTCGCTCGATGACCGTACGTACGAGGAGCTCCGTGAGGCGGCGGTCAAGCGCATCCCGGTTCACGCACCGGAATGGACCGATCACAACGCCCACGATCCGGGCATCACGATACTCGAACTGCTCGCGTGGCTCGTCGAGCGCGACGGCTACCGCCTCGACCGGATCACCGACGAGCACCGACGTCGATACCTCTCGCTCGTCGGGGTGACACCTCGGCCGCCGGCACCCGCCTCCGTCGAACTCGCCGTTCCACCCGGTGAAGCCGTGGCGTCGGCCCCCACGGACCATCGGGTGCCCGCAGGAACGTCGATCGATGCCACGCCGCCCGACGGGGAGCCAGTCGGGTTCGAAACGACCACCGACGTGACGCTCACGTCCGCGACGCTCGCGGCGGTCGTCTCCGTCGCCGGGGACGGACGCACCGACCTGACGGCGGCCAATGACCGGGAGGGCCGCTCGTTCCGGCCGTTCGGCGCGGACGCACGGACGGAAAACACGTTCAATCTGGGGTTCGACGCCGACCCATTTGCCGGCACCGACCGCCTTGAGCTCACCGTCGAATTCGACGATGCCGGCCTTCCGGACGTCGACGGACACCCGGCTGACCCCGTCCGGTTCGTCCCCTCCATCGAGGTCGTCTGGGAGCGGCTCATGGAGCCCGAACGGTGGTGGGCCGACGATGCTTGGGAACCACTCGAGACGGTTCACGACGGCACGACGGATTTCCATGACGGCGGCCGGATCGTCCTCTCGACCGACGACACGTCGGAGGCGGGTACAGCCGATGAAAACGAGACTGTCGGCGAAGAGGTCGACGGCGAGACCGGCCACGAGGGGACAGACGGTGAGACCGGCCACGAGGAGACCGACGGCGAGACCGCCGTCGCCGATGCGAGCGGGGACGACGCGACCCCCCTCGCTGCCGGCGTCCTCGGTCGGACCGAACCGCTCGGTTGGATACGTGCGGTTGCACGGGCACGGCCCGAGAGACCTGCCTCCGCCGAAGGGCGGCCGGACGGTGGCGCGCGCGAGGGACGTGACCACGACCGGACGTTCAGCTACGAGTGTCCGCCCCGGTTCGATGCCGTCCGCACCAACGTCGTTCCGGCGACCCAGCGCGAAGAGGTGGCGGACGTCGCGCTTGACCGGGTCGATGACGGGGAGGATCGACCCACACAGCCACCAACGGAGACGACGGGCGGACGGGCGCAACGTTTCGCGTTCCCGCGGAGCCCGGTCGAATCGGCGACGATCCATGTCGGCGGGGACCGGTGGGAGACCGTCACCGACTTCGCCGCCTCGGGGGCGACGGACCAGCACGTGCTGCTCGACCACGAGGCGGGGGAGGTCCTCTTCGGTGACGGACGACACGGGATGATCCCCGATCCAGATCTCTCGGTTCGCGCCGAAACGGCGGTCTACGGCGGTGGGGAACGTGGAAACCTCCCACGGGGGACACGTTGGCGGGTGGATCTCGGGGAGGAAGGGATCGAGGCGATCCCGATCACGCGAGCGAGCGGGGGTGCGCCTGCGGAGACCATCCCGGAGGCGTTCGAGCGGGCCCGAACGCGTCAGGAGACGAGCCACCGAGCCGTCACCAGGGCGGACTACCGCGCGATCGGCCGTCGAACGCACGGGGTTCGAGTGGGGCGGATCGAACCGATCGTCGGCGAGCGGACGGCGGAGCCGGTCGCGACGAATACGGTGACCGTCGTCGCCGTGCCGTACGGTCCACCGGGCCGGTATCCGGAGCCGACTCCGGGGTTCCTCGATGCCGTGGAGTACCAACTGTGTACCCACTCCTTGTTGACCGACCGTGTTCGTGTCGTCGCCCCCACGTATGTCGGTGTACGGGTGGGAGCGACGATCCGAGTTGCCGCGGACGTGACGGAGGCGGAGGCCCGGAGGGCCGTGACCGACCGGCTCACCGCCTATATCGATCCGCTGACCGGGTTCGACGGCGACGGATGGCCCTTTGACCGGCCGGTTCACCGTTCCGATCTCTTCGAGACGATCGATCGACTCCCCCCGGTCGAGGACGTCGTGGACGTGACCGTCACGACCGGCGACGAGGGTGACCTCGCGGCGGACCCGACGACGGTCCCGTACCTCTCGTCGGTCACCGTGGAGTTCCGGGAGGAGCGGCGCACCTGCGGGAGGGGGGTATAAATGGAGTTCGCCCACCGGCGGACCGACGGCCCGGACGATTGGGATGGCTGGGAGGCTGAAAACGTCGCGGTCGTGGACGGCAAGGTCCGCATCGCGACGGCACCGTTCCCCCGCTATCGATCGAGCGATCGGATCGATCGACCCGCGGCCGCGCCGGACGGATTCATCGACGTCGCGGTCGACGCCTGCGGGGTCGTCTTCCTCCTCGGCGCGAACGGGGGGATCTACCGCCACGGTCCGGACGGCCGTGAGGGGATCGTGCGCGTCGACTGCGCCGCCGGGTCGCTCGCCGATCCGCGGGCCATCGGCGTCACGAGGGACACGATCCTCGTCGCCGACGGGGATCCGGCGCGGGTCATCGCCTACGCGCGCCATGCACCTGGACTGAGATGGAGACGCGAAGCGGGAATCCACGACCCCGTCGGCCTGGTTCGGATCGACGGCGACGTGGCCGTCCTCGATCGTGGCCCCGAAACCGGCTCGGGCACGCTCGGTCGGCTTCGCCCGGATGGGACGTACACCGTGCTCATCTCGGACCTCGTCGATCCGATCGACGCGACGGTCGACGCCGACGGGAACGTATGGATCCTCGAACCGCACCGGTGGCGCGGGAGGGGCGGTCATCTCCTGCGAAGTATCCCGGCGCCGGCGCTTACGCATCCGCCGGTGCCGGCCGTCGGGACGGTTCGTATTCCTCCGTCCGGGTTCCGAACCGTGGGGACCGGTGCGTCGTTCACGCCGACGAGTCTCGCGGTGGGGGCCTCGAACGAGGTCCTCGTCGGCGCGGAGCGCCCCGATCGCGATGAGGGGGCGCTGTTAGGCTACCGTCCGGTCGAAGCGGGCTTCGATCACCACCTCGAGGTCCCGGTCGGCTGTGTCGCGCTCGCGATGGACCCCTCCGTGGCTCGCGCTGGCTCCAACAGCCCACCACGATCCTACCTGATCGACGCCGTCGGGGACCTCCACGTCGCGACCGGTAAGAGGACCCATCTGCGGGGCGGATCGGCCGCCGACCATCGTGGGCGACTCAGCCGACGGTTCGACTCGGGGGCACGAGACACGCAGTGGCATCGGATCCGGTTGCGGTCCGAACGCCCCTCCCGAAATACCCACCTCACGCTCAGATACGCGGCGACGAACGTCGCGGAGCCGGAACGGCTTTCGGTCGACCCGGCGGAACTGCCGACGGATCTCACCACCGTCTCCGGGATCGGTCCGCGGAAGGCGTGGCGGCTCCGACGATCAGGAATCACGGACCTTCGGGGCCTTGCCGAGAGCGATCCGGGGACGATTGCCGCGATCCTCGGTGTCGAGGAGATCGTCGTTGAGACGGGGACGGTCCGTGACTGGCAGGACCAGGCCGAGTCGCTTCGCGCCGACGGAACGGAGTCGCTCCGTGCGGTTGACGGGATCGGCCCAACCTTCGCGGACCGATTAATGGCCGTGGGGATCGGCTCGCTTGCGGAACTGGTTGCGACCGACGCCGAACGGATCGCCTCCCTCCTCGGCAGTCGACTCCGGACCGTCTCAACGGAGCGAACGGCACGGTGGATCGCCGACGCGGCAGCCCGACTCCCGGAGCCACCGGACACGTCGGAACTTACGTGGCGATCGGTCCCGGACGACCCGGAGGAGGTCTTCCCGCCGGAGGCGGTCGGACGCTATCTCTGGATCGAACTGACGCTTGAGGGGACCGCCGACGAGACACCGGCGCTTGCGGCGGTCGACGTCACCGACCCGAGGAGGAGCCATCTGGATGACCTTCCGGCGATCTACCGAACCGACCGGGAGGCGAGCGGCTTTCTGGAGCCGTTTCTCGGGCTCTTCGAGAGCGTCCTCTCCGAGGTCGACGGATCGATAGCCGATCTTCCGACGAGGTTCGACCCGTCCGGCACGCCGAGTGACGGCCTCGACTGGCTCGCGACGTGGGTCGCCGCGGAGGTGGATCCCACGTGGCCCGATCCCGTCAAACGCGCGTATCTCTCACGTGCGCCGGAGCTGCATCGTCTTCGTGGCACGCGCCGAGGGCTCGAGGCGGCCGTCGACTGCTATCTCGAACACGTCGATCTCGACCTCGATGACTGGACCGATCGGGCGGCGGAGACCCCGGGGATGGAACCCCCAGTCCCCGTCCGTGTGTTCGAGGCGCCCGAGATAGAATGCGCCGCGGGGACCGATGCATACGGCCCATATAAACGGCTCCTCAGCTGTTCACAGGGGTTCGCCGTCCTAATCCACCCCGCGGTCCCCGAGGAACACGTTCGGGCGATCGGCCGGATCGTTGGGACCCAGCGCCCCGCCCACACGAGCGGGCGCGCTGTGGCGCTCCGGCCACTCACCGTCCTCACCGGCGAGGAGGGTGCACGCGGATTTCACAGCTACCTCGGCATAAACACCCTTCTCCCACGTCGCACGTTCACCGCCGATTCGTCGACGCTGGGGCAGGAGACGGTACTGAGCGAGCGCGAACCATACGCGGCCGCGGGCGTCCGTTCGCGGCTCGATGAGGACCTGCGGCTCTCATAACGACTCGAGACTCCCTGAACACCCACACCAATGTCACACCGAAACCACACCACGCCGATGGACGAATCGATCGATGACCGCCGACACACCGCCCCCGAGCGGAACCGGTATTTCCACGGAAAGCTGATGACCGCCCGCGATATGGCGGCCGAGCAGCGATACCATCGGGATCGCTTTACGCGCCATGCCCGGGGGGTGACCGGTTACGGCGTCGTCGAGGGCCTTCAAGGGACCGTCGAGGACGTCGACGGTGGGTTGGCGATCACGCTCTCGCCGGGATACGCAGTCGATTGCGCCGGGCGGCCGGTGGTCGTCCCGACCGAAACGACCGTCGAGATCCCGAACGGGGACGTTCCGAGCGGTGATCGCCTCGAACTGCACCTCATCTACGACGAGTGTGTCACGGAGACCGTTCCGATCCCCGGGTCGGAGGACGCCTGCGAGCGCGAGTGTGCCTACAACCGGGTCGTGGAGACCTTCGAACTCGAACTCGACCCATACGATCCGGAGACGGGGCCTGTGAAACCAGTCCCGCCGGTCGATCTCCCCCGTTCGAGTGCCGGCGGTTCGTCGGTGGACGCGGCCATTGTAGAGGAACTTCGACAGGAGTTCGAGGAGCTCCTTCAGGGAGACGTGGAGGGGCTGAATGGTGAGGAGCTGGCCGAGGAAGCGATGACGGACGTGACGGACGACGAGGCAGTCGAAGACGAGATGGCCGACGACACGCCCGAGGAATCGATCAATGCCATGAGGACGACGTCGGCCGCCGAGGCCCTCTCAAGCAAACAGCTCTTGGAGGCCATCGACCTGCAATCGGCGGACGTCGATCTCGAACAACGGCAGTCTCGATTCATGATGCAATCGAGCCCGGATCCGACGCCGGAGGCGGATCCGCTCCTCGAACCGGAGCTCGCCCTCGTCGAAGAACGGCGGGAGGCCGCGCTCGAAGCCGATGATACGAGGCGGGCGGAGCGACTCCATCAACTGCGCCACGACATCGAAGCGGGCCGGACAACGCTCGCGACGATGACGGCGGACGACCGGTCCGAAGAAACAAAAGATGGGGAGGACGATGACCGCGATGACTCCGATTTGGGCCGGATCGCCCGTTCCTGGGACGCCGTTGAGGGTCGCCCCGTCGGCTGTGGAACGGACGCCTCCGAGGCCATCCCGCTCGGCGTCTTCGATCGCCCCAACGACGGAACCGTCGAGATCGACCCGGCATCACGGCCGCGTGTCTACACGAACGACATGCTCTATTCCGGGCTCGCCCATCACGTCGGCGACTTCGGAAACCCACACGACGTGGTCGCGACGCTGCAGGGGTTGACCGACGGCGTCGAGTTAGGCTCCGAGGACGGTTCGGTCGAGTTCGACGTCGACGCCGAGACCGGGACGATCGACCTCTCCGTCGATGCCGTCGAGAACGGCGGCGATGTGGAGCAAGTCGACCCCGACAAGAGCCTCCGCGTCCATGCGATGACGGCCGCGGCCGACGCGTTCGCCGACGCCGCGGACGACTTCACTACCGACGCAGCTGGCGAGCTCGCGTCCGTCCTTCGTGAGGCGATCGAGGAGGATGAGATCGCTCGGGAACCGGATGGCTATCTGGAGTTCGTCGACGGAACTGATGGTTCGAACGTCCTCGACCTCCACGAGATGGTCGGTGATGAACTCGGCGACCACGTCGGCGGAACGGACCGATATGGACGGGCTGTCGGGGCGCTCGCCGATGCCGTCGTGGATGAGGATGCACGGCGCACGGCGATTTCACAGCTCCTCGTCGCCGCCGCGGTGCAGCGTCTCACCGGCCAAACGGTGGACCTCACCCGCTTTTTCCCCAATCCCGATCCCGCCCGTCCGCTGACCATCGATGGCGTCATATTTGATGCACCAGAGGGGTTTCAGTTCCTCCACGAGGAGTGGTATGAGATCCTTGAGGATGCTGAAGAGGAGGCGGAAGAAGACGCCGAGGAGATGATCGATCTGGTGTACGATCACGGCCGCATCGACCTTGCAGGGAGCCTCGAAAAGCGAACGGACCTTCCCACCATCACCGCCTCGCTCAAAGAGGAGGACGAGGAGGGACGCACCGATGGGGGCGAAGACGAGGAGATGGCGGAGCCACGGATACAGAAGCAGACGCTTGAGGTGGACACCCAAAAGCTGCAGCCCCGAGAGGAATTGCGGACGGCCTTTTTCGGCCCAGCAGTCATCGACAACCCCAAGATCATCGACGATGTCGAACTGATTCCCGATCTTCAGCCCATACAGCGGACGCCTCGGGCGGTTCTCGATTTCAGCGAACTCTATATCGACGTCCCGGGGACGACGAGCTACGTCGAGGGCGACGTGAGCGTTTCGAAGTACCCGATCGAGGTACTCGCGCTGGACCGTGGGGGGAACCTCGTCGACGACGACGAGGCGGAGGCCGGTGACCAACGCTTCACGGTCGAAGGCGACGATATCGACCGCTTGACGCTCTCCGTGAAGCAGGGCACCGGGGAACTCACCGAGTTACGGATCCGATAGCTCGGACCGGCGCGGTCGCGTGGGCCGTTCGTGGCCGCATTCGGCCCGCTATTTTCTGGCGACGATCCGCAGGACGTCCTCGTCCGCGAGCTCGTGACCTTTGCCGACCTGCTGTTCGTCGTGTTTCGCGCTCGGGCCGGTCACGCGTGCAAACTTGAACCGTTCGTCCAGTTCGCCGCCGAGTTTCTCACAGGCGTCGCCGACGGTGTCGCCCTCGAAGAGGATGAGCGGTTCCTCATAATCCACGCCGCGGCCCGGCTTGTCCATGTAGATGCGGACGAGCCCCAACTCGCTCCAGAGGCGCTCTTTTAACCCGTCGAGGCCACGCTCCTCCTCCGCGGAGATAAACACGACCTCATCGAGGTCGAGGTCGCGAGCTTCGAGCTCCGATTCGACCGTCGGGAGGTAGTCGCGGTCGATGAGGTCGGCTTTGTTCACCGTCACCATCGAGGGGAGGTAGACCCGGTTTTCCATCACGGCGTCGACGAGCTCGTCGATCGTCAAGTCGTGAGGGATCGTCACCTGTGCGTTGACGTAGCCGTACTCGCGGAGGACCTGTTTCACGGTCTCCTCATCGAGCGAGACCGCGTCGCCCATCGTTACCTGTATACCGTCTTTGTGCGTCTTTCGGACGTTGACGTTCGGCGGCTCGGCGTCGATGCGGATGTTGGTATTATACAGCTCCTCGCTCAGCCGATCGTACTGTTCGATCTCGAAGACGGAGAGCACGAAAACGACCAGATCCGCCGTTCGGACGACCGAGAGGACCTCTTTGCCGCCGCCACGCCCGCCGGCCGCGCCCTCGATCAATCCCGGGACGTCGAGCATCTGGATGTTCGCCCCGCGGTACTGCAACATTCCGGGGTTCACATCGAGCGTGGTGAACTCGTAGGCACCCGTCTCGCTGTCAGCGTTCGTGAGCGCGTTGATCAGCGTTGACTTGCCGACGCTCGGGAAGCCAACGAGCGCGACGGTCGCATCGCCGTGTTTTTCGACCGCATAGCCGTGCCCGCCGCCGGCCGAGGACTGGTTCTCCAGTTTCTCCTTTTTTTCCGCGAGCTTCGCTTTCAACCGCCCGATGTGCGCCTCCGTCGACTTGTTGTAGGGCGTATCGGCGATCTCCTCGCGGATTTCCTCGATCTCTTCCTCCAGTCCCATTGGTATAGCGTCGGCCGGTCGGCTCGTTAAAGTTGTTCCTTCCGTTCGCCGCGAGCACCCTTTCGGATGCGGCACGCGTCCACCGTGTGTCGGACGTCGAGGGACAAGTGGTTGGACGGACGATATTTCGACACGGTTATACCCCGAACGTTGGATCGATCGAACGTCGAATGCCGAACCCCGCCAGCCTCCGAGATAGCACACAGATCGTCCTCCCGTCCGCCGCGCTTTCGGGGCTCCGAGAGGACATTCAAGAGCGGTTCGTCGTGACCATCTGTGAGGCCGACGGCTACTGTCGGATCATCGGGAGCCCGGTCGAGATCAAACACGTTGGACGCTTTCTCGCACACCACGGCGTCGCCGTCGCGTGACCCCTCCGAGTTCGCGGTCGTGTATGTTTCACCCCACGGATCCCTCGGTTACGCCGTACCACGACCTCGCCGTCATACGAGTCACGTATTGGAAGCGAACGGTGGCTCCTGTCGCTGAGAAACCGACGGGGCAACTGCACCCTTAGAAACCGACGGCGTCAGCGAGGAGAGGTGTTCACGTCAACAGCGTCACGACGATCAGCACCAAGAAGACGAGCCCGGCCGCGAAGGAGCCGGCGGCGATCCCGTGAGCGTTACCGAGCCCCCGACCGCGCGTCCCGAAGTACGCGCCGAGGAAGACGAACCCAGTGATCAACAGCCCAACGAGACCATAGACCGCGTTGAGCAGAAGCGGTGCCGTCCCTTCCGGCAGGCCGAAGTCCCCGACGGCCAGCACGACCAGCGCACCCACGCCGACGGTGATGACCACGAACGCCACGGACCATACCGCCGGGGTTCGAACGATCGCCCGCAACCGGCGAACCGCGGCGTCGTATCCGTCCCCCGATTCCTCCTCGCGTGGGGGCGTCCGCTGACCGCCGATCCGTGCGACCGCGACGAAGGTGGCGATCACCAACAACCCCATAAACGCCGTACTCAGGATGCCCATCGAAACCATGGTTTACTCGTTACTGGTCGGTCCGGGCGTGCATATTTATAGCCTTCGTATATCGTCACTATCGCTGCCGGTTTTGGAATTCGCTCAAGACTTCTACCCGTCATCTGACGGGCCTTTAGATACGATATATAAGTGGATCCGGATTCGCTACAAAAGAGCTAAGTGCACTATCGCCAAGGGGCATACAAGAGCCGAGCGACAAACATGATAGACTCACTTATCCTACAACAGGGGGCCGACTGGCGCACGCAAGCGGAGGTCTTCGATGAGATCTTTTTCGTCTTTCTCGCGCTGGGAACCGCCATTGGGATCATCGTCGTCGCGTACACGCTGTGGAACGCGTACAAGTACCGCGATGGTGGCGAAAATGGCGGCAAAGACGAGGATTTCGACGCTCCCGTCGTGGGTGAACTGCCGACCGGACAGGGCGGTCCGAAAGCAAAGAAACTCTTTCTCTCCTTCGGGCTGAGCGCGATCGTCGTCATCAGCCTCGTCGTCTACGCGTACGGCCTCCTTCTCTACGTTGAGGAAGGGCCTGGATCCGGAAGCGAGATCGAGATGGAGGGCGATGGGGATAACCTCGAAGTGCTCGTGGACGGCTTCCAGTTCGGCTGGGATTACACCTACGCGAACGGACACACCGAGACGAACGAGATGATTGTGCCAGCGGACACACGGATAGATATCGCGGTGACTTCAAGCGACGTCTGGCATAACTTCGGCGCCTCGGAGCTTCGCTTCAAGGCCGATTCCATCCCTGGTGAGACGGCATACACATGGTTCTCCGTCAGCTCGGACGAGCTTGAGGAGACCGAGGACGGCGAACGGGCGGAGTTCATTGTCGAGTGTTTCGAGCTGTGTGGATCGGGTCACTCGCAGATGGATGGGACGATAACCGTGATGCCGCAGGACGAATTCGAGGAATGGTATGACGACACCGAACGTGACGATGATGGGGTTGAAGAGTGGGAAGATGCCTTCGGCGAGGGGGGTGAGTAACCATGGCTGAGCTCCCACCGACGACCTCCGTCCGCCGCTGGCTTGTTACCACGAACCACAAGGACATCGGTATCCTCTATACGATCACGGCGCTGTTCTTCCTGCTCTTCGGCGGCGTGCTCGCGCTCCTCATCCGCGTGCAGCTATGGGACCCCGCGAACCAGGTTCTCTCCGGGTTGGCCTACAACGAGGCGGTCACCGCCCACGGGCTGATAATGGTGTTCTGGTTCCTCTCGCCGTTCGCGTTCGGCTTCGCGAACTACTTCGTTCCCCTCCAGATCGGCGCGGACGACCTCGCGTTCCCGCGGCTTAACGCCCTCTCGTACTGGATGTACCTCTTCTCGGGCATCCTGCTCGGGATCAGCTTCTTCCAGGGCGGCACGCTCGATGCGGGCTGGACGATGTACGCCCCGCTCAACGTGCCGATGTACACACCGAGTATCGGGTCGACGGGGGCGGTTCTCGCGCTGTTCATGTTCGTCGTCGGGGTGACCGCCTCGACGGTGAACTTCCTCACCTCGATCCACCACTCGCGGGCCGAGGGGATGGGCCTCATGGACATGCCGATGTTCACGTGGTCCATCCTCGCGACCGTCTGGATGATGCTCTTCGCGTTCGCGGCGCTGCTGGCCGTGGGGCTCATCCTCGCATCCGACCGCGTGCTCGGGAGCGTCTACTTCTCGGCGACCGAGGGTGGTTCGCTGCTTTGGGGACACCTCTTCTGGTTCTTCGGTCACCCGGAGGTGTACATCGTCTTCTTCCCCGCGCTCGGGGTCATGCTGGAACTGTTCCAGACATTCTCCGGCCGCCGCCTCGTCGGCCGGAAGTGGGTGATCATCTCCATCTGTCTGATCTCCGTGCAGTCGTTCCTCGTGTGGATGCACCACATGTTCCTCACGACGATCAACTTGGAGATCAAGACGCTGATGATGGCGACCACCATCGGCATCTCCCTTCCGTTCGACCTGCTGGTGTTCGCGCTGATCTACACCCTGATTAAGGGCCGCATCCAGTTCACGACGCCGTTCCTGTTCGCCTTCGGTGCGCTGCTCCTATTCATCCTCGGGGGCATCACTGGGGTCTTCCTCGGTGCGATCGTGTTGGACTACGAGTTCCGTGGCACCTACTGGGTCGTCGCGCACTTCCACTACGTGATGTTCGGCGGCGCGACGGCGTTGTTCGGTGGGGCCTACTACTGGTTCCCGAAGATGACCGGAAAGATGTACGACGAGTTCCTCGGAAAGGTCCACTTCGTCGTCTTCTTCATCAGCTTCAACATGGTGTACTTCTCGATGTTCCTCGCGTGGGAGACCCCGCGGCGTGTCTTCGAGTACAACCCGGCGTTCACGACCATCCACCAGGTCGGGACCGTGGGTGCGTTCATCCTCGGGTTCAGCTTCTTCATCATGTTCTACAACTTCGCGAAGTCCTACGTCTCCGGGCCCGACGCCGGGGACAACCCGTGGGACTACTCGCGGACGGCCGAGTGGGCGGTCTCCTCGCCCCCACCGCTTGAGAACTGGCCGAACCGCCCGTCGTACGCCTCCGGGAAACTCGAGTTCGTGAAGGATTACGTCCCCGACGGCGGCCCGGCGGTGAAAGCCGACGAGAACGGTAACGCGGTCACCGACGGCGGCGACCACCACTCCGATCACATCCGGAACTACCCGTACTGGGACAAGCACGCGAGCCACGCCAGTATCTGGCCGTTCCTGCTGTCGGCGGCCCTCGGTGTGCTCCTGTTGGGCCTCTCCGGGTTCAACCCCGCGACCGAGTTCCACTTCGGTAACTCGCTTGCTGACTTCTCGGTCGACATCCTGAACCCGATCTATCCGGTGCTCACCGTGGTCGGGCTCGTCGCGTTGATGTGGACCGGCTGGAAGTGGGGCATGGAGGACTTCTATGCGCCGCCGAGCGAGTTCGCCGAGCGATGGCCCTTCGAGGGCGTCGAGAAGGTCAAGTTGGGGATGTGGTTCTTCCTCGCCTCCGACGTGATCGTCTTCGGTGCGTTCATCAGCGCGGCCGTGTTCATCCGTTGGAACGCCGGCTGGGGGACGTGGACGCCCATCCCAGACCAGCTGCCCGGGTTGATAAACACCTTCGTGCTGCTCACCTCGTCGTTCACGGTGATCCTCGCGCTGGTCGCCTCCCACCGGAAGAACCGGAAGGGGCTGCTCGCGGCGCTCGGTGCCACGACCATCCTCGGCACGACGTTCCTCGCCGTGAAGGCGTGGGAGTGGTGGACGAAGATCTACGTCGACGGGGTCTTCCTCAGCACCGCCGCCGAGCCGTACTCGGCCGTCCAGGCGTCGGTCTACTTCGTGACGACCGGCCTGCACGCCGTCCACGTTATCGGCGGGCTGTTCATCGCCCTCTTCCTGTTCTACCGCGCCTACCACGGCGCGTACATGGAGGACGAGCGACCCGTGGAGTTCTTCGGGCTCTACTGGCACTTCGTCGACATCGTGTGGGTCTTCCTGTTCCCGCTGTTCTACCTCTTCTAACGCGGGGACGGGCGGTTTTCACCGACCTATTTTCGCTTCGCTCTCGAACTTACCGGCGAGACACCGGCACGGATGACGCTATTGAGACGTCTCGGATCCGATGATCGACATCCCCTCGCGTCTCTAAAAACGGCGTCCAGTTGACTCACTATCCGGCGGCCGCCCGGTTCAGTACGCGGCGTCCCAACGGGTCGGTTTGATCCGATTCGAGCAGTTCAGACACTCGACACGGTCCATAGTGTCGATGCTGACGTCCGTGCTCCCGCACGCGCTACAGAGATAGCCGTAGCGTTCAGTGTGACCCTCGTCGGTGTAGACGGCATAAAACGGACCGCTCGAACCGCGGCTGCCCTCATCGTAGTCGACGTAGAGGGTCTCTCCGCGTTCGGTCTCATGAACCTCTTGCGCCTGTGCGTCCGTCACCTCACCTGTTACGCGCTTGCGGTAGATGCGTTCCTCGAACGTCCCCTCGCCGATGTCGACTTCCTGTGATCCCGCCTGTTCGTACTCGTTCTGTTCGTAGAAGGTCGTTCCATCCTCGTTTTCCGCGAGCACACGCCCTTCGACGACGTCGACGTCGTCGCTCCTGAGTACCTCCTCGATCTTGGTAAGTACCGACGAACCAATCCCGCGGCCACGGTGGTCGGGGTCGACGTGGATCCAATCGATCTCGCCGACCCGTTCGCGCCGGTCGAGAACGTAGCTCTCGGCGAACGCGACGACCTCGTCGCCCTCGACGGCGACGATGAACCAGGTCGAAGGGTCCTCGATCGCCTCCTTGAGATCCCCCCGATCGTACCACTGTTCGGCGGCCGCTTCGAGGTACCCGTGTTCGACGACGTGGCCATATGAGGCGGCGAGGGAGGTCTCTGCGACGGTCCGGATCGATTCGATGTCGGCCGTATCTGCCTCGCGAAGTTCCATACCGGTTCGTGTATCGACAGGATATTAATAACTCGGCCGGCCGTGGGCTCGACGCCGGTACCGGGTCGTCGCTGTGTCGTTCAGATCAGGCTCGCGCCATCGAAGGTCGTTCTGCCGTACTCGATGTCGAGAAGCGACAGCAACGTCGGGACGACGTCGAGGAGGTCGGCGTCCTCGATCACTGCATCGGGGTGATCGATGAGGAGCATGGCGTCCTCGAAGGTGTGCATCCCGGTTCGTGGTCCATCGGCGTCGAACACCCGATCGTGCGGCCTGAATCCGGCCTTGAGGTCGAATCCGTCGTTGGGGATCATCACGAGGTCCGGCGCGATGGCCTCGTGGTCCCCACGGAAGGCGGTCTCCTTTTCGACGATCCGTTTGGCGACCGGGGTTCCCTCCGGCCCGGTCATCGACTTCAGCGCCGCCTTCAGTTCGTCACGGACCGATTCATACTCCTCCGCGGGGACGGACCCTCTCGGCTCACGACCCTCCAGATTGAGGTAGAATCGACCGGGGACCAGCGAGTAGGCCCGCGTGTCGTCATCGATGTCGGCCAGCGCGCTGTGATCACCGTTTTGATACCTGAGCCATCCCTCCCGTTCGAGCCACTCGTTACAGTAGACGTCGTACCGCAGCGTCGTAAAGCCGTGTGCGGACCCGACGACGAGCGTCACATCGTCGGGAAGCGCCTTCCGGATCGCCCCGACGTGTGCATCGAGCGCGCGGTAAAACTCGATGAACTTCTCACGGTCGCTCCCGTCGGTGACGTACTCCTCCCAGAGGAAGTGATTGACCCGATCGGGCGTCATGAATACGCCCATAAAGAGGTCCCAATCGTCACGCTCGATATATTTCAGAAACGTCTCCGCACGGCGATCCAGCGTCTCGTGTGCGTGTGACAGGAAGGCCGATTTATCGGCTTTGTGTCCGAGCTTCGCGTTGACGCTGAGGATATAACCTGATTCGGCGAGCGAACTGCGAAGCTCCTCCGGATGTGCCGCTTTGTCCACGTCGGGGGAGAGAAATCCCGAAACCATCCGTTGGATATCCCGGCTCGGCGGAAACGTCACCGGGACGTTCATCACGGTTGCATCCCGTCCGGCGGCGGTTACGCGATCCCACACCCGATCGACCTGTACGTCCCGTCCCATCGGCACGTAGGTGTCGTAGCTGCCGACCTCGCGGTCCTGAAAGCCGTATACTCCCGTCTGTCCGGGGTTCATTCCGCTGGTCAACACGGGCCAACAGGCGCTCGACTCCGGCGGCACGATGCTATCGATCGGTCCGCTAGAGCCCGCGTTCACCAGCGCGGATAACGACGGAAACGCCTCAGGTTCGGCCTCGATGAGTCCATGTGGGACCCCGTCGAGTCCGAGGAACGCGACGCGGGGTGACTGGTTCCCCCGTAACCGATCGAATAATCCCATACACTCCTTATCCACGGACGGCCTCAAAAGGATTGACATCCTGTGAGTGGGAGACACCCCAATGTCGACGCGGCGGGGATCCTCGCACAGGTCGCCGAGGCACATGGCTGGGACGTTCGTCTGACCGAATCGTCCGATTGCGGCTCCCAGTTCACCTTCGACGGCGTCTCGCACGTCGTCGGCACCTCGACACGGGAGTGACGCGGCTTCCGTTTCGACTGGCTCGCCTCGCCCGCTCCCCGTGACCTTTTGAGGCGACGCCCCGACTGCCGCACATGGAGACCCGACGTGCCCTACTCGTCGACGCGTTCACCGACCAGCCGCTCGCCGGCAACGTTGCGGGCGTCGTTCCCGACGCAGCGGGCTTATCGGCGGACCAGATGGGTCGGATCGCCGCCGAACTCGGAGCCTCCGAGACGGCGTTCTTGGTCGACCTGGGGGATCGCGACCGTGCGGACAGACGGATCCGTTATTTCACCCCCACCACGGAGGTCGACCTCTGTGGACATGCGACGGTCGCAAGTTACGCCGCCCTCTCGGCGGCTGGGGCCATTGAACCGGGCGAGGACCTCCTACGGACGAACGTGGGCGACCTGCCGATCGAGGTGACCGAGGGGGGTCGCGTGTGGATGACTCAGGACGCGCCGTCGGTCGAAACGGTCGAGGTCGACTACGCCCGACTCGGCGACGCGCTCGGGATCGATCCGGCAGCCCTCCACGATGTCGGTGCCGACCTTCCGGTCGCGGTCGCCTCGACCGGGCTGCCGTTTCTCATCGTGCCGGTCAACTTCCTCGAACGCCTCGGCGAAGCTGACCCGGACGAGCGAGCGGTCGAGGAGCTTTCCGAGGAGTACGACGTCGTCGGCGTCTACGCGTTCACCTTCGACGCCCTCGATGCCGAGTCGACGCTCCACGGCCGCGCCTTCGCGCCGGCAGCCGGTATCCCCGAGGATCCGGTGACGGGCACCGCGAGCGGGGCCTGCGCGGCCTACCTCCGAGCCGTCGACGCCTTCGAGGGGTCGTTTCCGTCGACGCTGCGGCTCGAACAGGGCCACTTCGTCGATCGCCCGGGGCTCGTTTACGTGCGGCTGGACGCCGGGACCGTCCGTGTCGGCGGCGAGGCGGTCGTCTCGTTCCGTGGTGAGCTGTCGGTTCCGCCCAGTACCGAGGACGACATCATCGAGGCGTGAGTCGGGGGACGGCGTCAATGGGGCGTGAGTCGGAGGGCGGCGTCAATGGGGCATGAGTCGGAGGGCGGCGTCAATGGGGCGTGAGTCGGAGGGCGGCGTCAATGAGAGGGACCCGTTCGGCGGTGGACGGAACCGAACCCCTATGACCGTCGACTCCGTAATCGAAGTATGCAACTCGATCTGCCGAAGTCGATCGCGCTGTTGCTGCTCGTCGTCGCGCTCGGCGTCGTTGGGCTCGTCGGGAGCGGCATGATGATCCTGGAGACGACCCTGATGATGGTCGCCCCATCGATGCTCATCTTCGGGGCCATCGCGTTCCTCATCGGGATGAAACACGGCGAGTTCCGCGCCACGCACGGCTGAACCACGCTCTCCCCGCGCCCGTCCGTCCGGTCAGTTCCGACCGGGTTCGTTCTCCGAGTCGATGACGTCCTCTAACGTCTCGGAGCCGACGTCGCTCGCGACCTTTACCCCCAGCACGGAGACGACGATCCCCGCGACGATGAGGAGCGCCAGCCGCTGGCCCGGGGAGATCGCGATGCCGGCGACGGTGAGCGCATCGAGCACCGACTCCTGTTCGAGGAAGTACCCGGCAAAGCCGCGAACGACCAACCCGACCGCGAGGATCACGAAGGGGAGGTTTAAATACGGCGTCCGGATCCCCTCGTCGCGGATCAGTTCGTCCAAAAGCCGGCCCGTCGCGGCGGTCAGTCCCGCCACGGCGAACCACGGGATCGCCGCGTGCACGAACTGCATCGATTCGACGAGCACCGGAACCCCCGCGTCGAGGTCGGCGGTCGCGAGCGCCCCGAAGAAGAACCCCACGAGCGTGAGCCCGCCGGCCACGACGTAGGTGACGATCGAGACCTGTCCGGCGTATAACGCCTCTCGGACCCGCTCGGGCACCCCGGCGACGAGCCGGTCGATCGCCAGTCCCTTATAAAGTAGCGCCGCGCCGAGGAGCCCAGCGACGGCCGCGACCGCCGCTGCCGGCGAGAGGAAATATAGAAGCGGCGGCAACAGGAGCAGGGCCACGCCGATCGGGACGAGCACGGTCGAGCGGAGCTGTTCGTCCGCGAGAAACTGCTTGAGAAGGTAGTAGGTCGACTCGATGTCGTGTGCCTGCCTGACCACCACCCGGTCGACGGAGTCGACGGGGACGCGGGACTCGATGATGGGAAGGACGCGTTCGTCCTCAGCGGAGTCGACGACGACGATCGCCGAGGACGGGTCGTACCGATCCACGAGGTCGGAGAGCTGGGCCGCGATCGAGCGGTCGGCACCGATCGGCGAGTCGCTCTCGCCGGAGATGACCGCGACGACCGCCTCCTCACGACCGTCCCGCAGGTCGCGAGCGACGCGAAGCGCCTCCAGGAGACAGTTGACGCTGGCGTCCTCAGGGTCCGCGAGGCCGACGTCGGTAACGAGCGACCTGACGGCCTCCCAGCCGGCGACGGGCATCGGCACGTTCGTGGTCCGCCCGATGGTCCCCGAACGGTCCACACAGATGACCAGCGTCGTCACATGTCCCCCCACACCGTCCGCGAGTAAAAACCCTCCCGGTCGTCCGGCTTCAGTTCCCGTCGATTCGGGTCATCGAAGCTCGACGTCGACGTCGCCGCCGGAGCCGGAAAAGACGCTCGCGGCCCCGGTGCCGGCCGCGAACGCCAGCCGCTCCGCCCCGAGACCCAGCCGCTCTGCGAGGCCACGCTGTGGCTCCATCTCGCGCACCTCGATGTCGGTATCGAGCAGCTCGGAGAGCCGGTCCTCGACGTCCTCGCGGGTTCCGAGCGAGTCGACGAGCCCCAACTCGGCGGCGTCGTCGCCGAGATAGATACGCGCCTCCGTCTCGCGAACGTCTTCGGGATCCAGCCCGCGTCCCTCGCTTACCGTCTCGACGAACCGCTCGTAGTAGCCGTCGATGATCCCCTGAAGGTATTCGCGTTCGTCGTCTTCGATCTCCCGGAGCGGCACCCCGGCGTCCTTGTACTCGCCCGCGGTGAACTGCTCGTAGGTGATCCCGAGTTTGTCCGCCAATCCCGCCGCGTTCGGCCGGGAGCCGACGACGCCAATGGAGCCGACGAGGCTCGCCTCGTGTGCCCAGAGCTCGTCACAGCCGCTGGCGATCCAGTAGCCGCCGGAGGCACAGAGGTCGGTCGCGTACGCGACCGTTGGGCCGTCGAACCCGGCGGCGGCCCGCCGGATGTCGTCGCTCGGGAGCACCTGTCCACCCGGGGTGTTAAGTTTGAGCAGCAGCGCGTCGACCGCATCGTCCTCGTCGGCCTCCTCGATCAACTCGACGACCTCGTCGGCCGTCGTCGCGGTGCCGCCAGAAAGCGGGGAGGGGCGGCCCCGGTCCCGGACGATCGGGCCCGAAACTGAGACCTCCGCGACGTTGTATTCCTCGGCGTCGCCGATGCGGCCGCGGGTGAGTCGGGTGACGATCCGGCGACATGCGATCGTCGCTGCCGCCGTCACTACGGCAGTCGCGACGATCGGGGCACGCCCCTTCGAACGGGAACGGTCATCCATGTCCGTGATATGGTCCGTACCGGTTTAAATACAGGGACGACCCGGTCGCGCCGGATGTGACAAACGCCCCGCGGATCGAGCGGGACGGGAGGCGGTCGCGCCGCTCGCCGTCGATCCGTGCTACCGAAAATATGGTCCGCTGCCGAAGGTGGCCGTTTACAGGAGGCCGGTCTTCTGGAGTTTCATCAGGTCCTCGGTGTCGAGCGTCTCGCCCTCCTTGAACTTCTGATAGATCTCCTCGGCTTCCTCCTTCTCCTCCTCGCGTTTCTCGGCGCGCTCGTCCTTGCGCTCGCGCTCCTCCTTCTTGTCGAGTTCGCGGAGACGCTTCTGGACGCGGACGAAGTCCTCGTGGTGGCGGTCGGCCGCTTCCTGCGCCTCGACGAAGAGCTCGTGCATCTCGTCGGCCTCGTCACGGACGTCGTCTGCCTCACGGTAGGCTTCGATCATCCGGTTGTGGTGTTCCTGGGCCTTGTCGGCGAGTTCGGTAACCTTCTGGTGGTGTTGTGACGCCTCCGAGCGGACCTCCTCGGCCTTCTCGACGAGCTCGTCGAGTTCGCCGGTGTCGCCGAGTTTCGACTTCTTCTCGGCGAGCTGTTCGCGCTTGTCGTCGATCTTCTCGATGAGTTCGCGCTCGTCCTCCGCCGAGAGGACCTCCGTCTGCTGACGGAACTCGAGCTGTTCGATCTCCTCTTTCAGCTCCTCAACGGACTTCCCGGAGCCGAGCTCGAGGTCCTGTTTGAGATCCTCGACCTTGTCGAACAGTTCGTTGGCTTTCGCGTTGAGCTCGTTGCGTTTGTCCTTGTGCTCTTGGACCTGCTCGTTGAGCTCGTCGCGCTGCTCGCGGTGTTCCTGGGCCTTGTCGACCTTCTCGCGGGTCTTCGCGTTGAGGTCGTCGCGCTTGGAGGCGCGTTCGGAGGCCATCTGGTTGAGTTCGTTCCGTCGGTCACGAAGCTGGCCCGCTCGTTTGATGAGCTGGCCCTTCGAGCCGTTCTCCAGATCCTCTTCAGAAAGGTCCACGTTGTCCGCCGATTCCATTGCTTCGATGCCGTACTGTTCGATGACTTCTTCTTTCGTTACCATTTTTCTATCTCTCCATCACCGCTCCGAGCGTGGCGGACGCTCGCCGATATGCGTCGAGTCGTCCACAAGAACTCCCGTTCATTTCAGCGTGCGATTCCACCAGCGCCGGAGGCGTTCTGGTGACTGGAAATATGACACTACTGTATATAAAACTATCGATGGATTTGGGTATGAATATCGGTAGCATGGGGCTCAAAATGGCCGAATTCAAGGGAATCGATCACATACCCGGTGTTCCCCGTGTGACCGTGTTGTCGACCGCTGCCGCGGCCGCTTTGCGGGCACGCCAATCAAAGGGCTTGGCGGCGTTGCTATCGCACAAGCACTGCGTAGATCGCTCCCGCGACGACGCCATAGACGGCATGGCCCATCAGGCTCTGGGTGTTCCAGTCGGGAACGGGTGGGGCCATCTCAGTCATCGCCCCGACCCACGCGGGCATGACGAACGATGCGAGGATGATCCACAAGACGATCCCGTAGATCAGTCCCACACCGGCGATGGCGGGGGCGCTATCGAGCCGCTCGCCGAGTCCGGTCGCATTCGCGATGAACGCGAAGACGACGCCGAGTACGGCCGAGTGGAACATGTGGATCGCCCATCCGATGGCGAGCGACGGACCGAGGCCGTACATCCCCGGGATCGCCATCTCGATGATCATCCCCATCTGTGTCGTCATCATCACGCCGAAGATGAGCCCGCCGCCGATTCCACCTACCAAGCCAGCCTGCCAAAACGTGATCTCCGTCGCTGTCCGTGTGTCCGTCGATGTGGCCGTTTCGGATGCCATGCAGGGAGAAGGCGTGGGAACCGTACTATGGGTATCTCGGTAGCGCGTGTGAAACGCACGAGCGCGAAAGCGAACTCACTCGATAAATAAAAGGGGGTCGCGATGGACGCGGTGAAACCGAACCGAGGCAACTGGCACGACCCGGTCGAACCCGTTCAAGCCGTCACTGCTGGGTCGGTTCGGAGAGGTCGATCCTGCCGGCGACGTACATGAGGCTCGCGAGCAGCAGCCCGATTCCGAGCGGTAACAGCCACGCGAACATCGTCAAGAGGAGCCCACTCGCCTGAATGCCAAGAACCAGGAGGACGACGGGGCCGCAGCAGACGGTCCCGGCCAACAGTGCGGGCAGCGAGGCGAGGAGACCGGATCCCGTCCCGATCCCACAGGCGGACGGTTGCACGATGGCGAGGTAGCTCATCGCGAGGTTGATGCCGACGAGTCCGGCGACGAAGCCCCCAAGAAGCAGGTTTCCGGGGGAAAACAGGAGTCGAACCACGCCGGTGTCGACGATGGCGATCGCCTCGAAGGTCGCTGGCCCGGTTCGATCGAGGACTCGTCCTAGGGGCTCGTCGACGATCAGCACTCCGGCGGGCATATCGGCTCGGATGGAGAGGTCGCCGACGGCCCACAGGAACGTGAGGAGGTAGCCGACGGTCACAACCCCCGTGACGGTCACCGAATCGTACCGTCGGATGACCAGCCGCATGGCCGCGCCCGTCTCCGCGATCCGCGAGCGGGGACGCAACATCCCCGCGAGTCGCGTATCCATGCTTACTCATGGACCTCCGTCGACGGATAGTAGCCGTACCACGCGAACCACATGGCGTCGAATCCGATCTCGCTTTCGAGCGGCAGCGCGTCCGGGCTGTAGGTGTCGCCGTTGACGAGGAACCCGTCGCCGTTCGGTTCGACCGGCGTGCCGTCGGCGTTTCGGTAGACATACCCGGTGTCGAGCGCCCCGTCGTAGACGGTCACGTACGGTATCCCGCCGACGGTTCCCTCGATCACGGCCCGGTCACGGAGGGTGTCTTTGGGCACGGCCATCGCGCCGTCCGCGTTGCGGGCACCGATAACGACCTCCTTTTTCGGGAACCGGTCGTCGGACGACAGCGGGGGAAACAACGTTTGCTGGTCCGCATAGTAGCCGCTTCGCGGGTTGTACTCCCCGTACGGGTCGCTGCCATAATTGCGGGCATGGCCGGTCTCCTCCGTGAGCACCGTCGTCTCCGGGTACGCCTCACGCCACCGATCCCACGTCGTCCAAATCACCTGAAATTCCTCGAGGTACTCGCCGGTGTGTCGGCCGGAAATACCGACCGGAAGCATCTGCGGCCACCGAGTTTCCGTTCCGCGGTCGAACATCACGAGGTTGCTGTTGATCAACTGCCCGGAGACTCCAAACTCGCTCTCGCCCCGATAAAACCCCTGTGCCGTCCCGGTCAGCGGACAGTAGGTCACCGCCACCGACTCGCCGCCGACCACGTCGTTGACGATCTCATGCCACACGAGGGTGTATTGGGGATATGCCTTCGCCTCACCGTCGAATTCGACGCCGAAAACCGGGTCGTCCCCATCGAGGTTCGTGGGAGGATCGTCGGCGGGCGCAAACGCCGGATCGTCGATCGATGGGATCCCGTCCGGCCCTGGCCCACCGTCCATACTCTCCTCGTTCAGCCGATCGATCGGGTACTCCTTGGATAGCGACCGATCGACGGTCGGTGGGCCCCCGTTTTCATCGGCCGTGTCGTCATCCGCCCCGTCATCGCTTGATCCCGCCGGCAAACCGGCCCCGCCGAGACAGCCCGCGAGCGCGGTCAATCCGACGGCACCGATCCCACCGAGCACCCGCCGGCGACCGTCGGTCGTGGGACTTCTTGGCATACTGGATAGACATCCCCTCATCGGCATATCCGTACCGCGGTTGTGCGTACGCCATACACCGCCGCCAGCAGCCGAGATCGGGAAATAGGCGACCATTTTATGTGGTCCTCGCCGTAGAAACGAGGTACTGATAGCGTGTCGATGGGTCAAACACCCCAGTGCCCCCACCAATGACAAGCGTTCTCACTATCGATCGAAAGGAGCTGACTTCCGCGGAGATCGTCGACGCAATCGAGGTCGGGAAGCGGGTCATCATCGAGACGGAGGTGCTCGGAAAGACAGTTCGAATGACCATCCGCAAGCGGGAGCAGACCTACTACTGTGACACCCCGATCAAACTCCTCACCTTCGACACCGACGCGGAGTTGCAGTCGTGTCTGGAACGTTATCGGCTCGCGGAGCCGACCAACCCAACTGATAAAACCGAGGTGTAACGGACCGAATGACCCGTCGAGAGCCGGAGGATATGGAGGACCTGATGCGCATCGATGACCCGGAGTTCGATCGGGTACTCGAGTGCGTGTTCGGGATCCAATCGCACGAACGGCGCACATATTTCGCGCTGCTCGAGATACCGGGCAGCACCGTGTCGGAGATCGCGGAGGATCTCGACCGCGATCGGAGCAACGTCAATCGCTCGCTGTCGACGCTCGCCGAAAAGAACCTGGTGGACCGCGACCGTAAGATCCTCGACGGTGGCGGGTACATTTATCAGTACTACCCGACCCCCATTCCGGAGGCGAAAGCCCTGATGCATGAGGCGGTCGACCGCTGGGCAACCGATGTCCACGGAAAGATCGAATCCTTCGACGTGTAGGTTGGATCACCCAAGCACGGCGACCCGGATCTCGTGAGCCGTCCCATCGCGGTCGATCACGATGCGGTCGACGACGGCCCCACGGACCGCCACGCGCCACTCCTCGACCGCCTCGAAATGGTGTTCCCGTCGAGTTGCAAGGTCGGCATCCGGATACCGCTGTGCGGTCTCATCGACCTCGGGATACGGCGGCACGTCGTCGACCA
>Ga0207421_10000142_pt1 | contig 83984 bp, 87 predicted proteins | sample SodLakKL_010_SED_4_FD_187542 | JGI IMG/M metagenome (GOLD analysis project Ga0207421, IMG submission 187542) | Alkaline sediment microbial communities from Lake Tanatar, Kulunda Steppe, Russia - 8KL_010_SED (SPAdes) (version 2) | ecosystem: Environmental > Aquatic > Non-marine Saline and... | reverse complement strand
AGCCGAAGTCGGAGCACTGACAAACGAACAATGACCGGCAAGGATTCCGCAGTGTCCAGGTCGGTCAGACTGAATAAAGTAGATCACATTGCCAACAACTGATAAGCGATCCGTATATTCAGGCGAACGTGGATACTCCGCGAAGTTGAAACGCCAATGAGAACCTTCGATGGGGCGAACTGCCGATCACGCCGGGGATCCAGACGATGCTGATCGACCGACAGGGTTCGGGGCCGTCTACGCGGGTTCCGATGGTCGATTTTACACCAGCTGGGAACTGTTGACGAACTATCGCCGTGATCGCTGGCGTGACTGCCTTCGCCACGGCGACGGCAGGCGACTGGTCGCCGTCGGAGAGAGCCTGTTGTTGCTCACTCCCGTTCGGCACGAGGCGCTGCCCGAGTGGGTCGATATTCGGGTGTGCCGAACACGTGTTGGCGATCGACGTCCACGAACCGTGGCCGTGGACACTCGCGGGTCTCCAGCATTGGAGACGCGCGGGTGATAGCAGGGCCGACGTAACCGCTTCGCATGTACAGGGGCGACGTTTGGGGGTGTCGACGGGATGGCCACCTGTGAAGCGCCGCACGATGCTGGCCGCCGTCGGATCGATCGCCTCCATCGGGACCGTCCACTATCGACGCCGCTCACCGGTGTGCAACCCCGACATTCGGGTCTGGCTGAGCGAACGAGCGGCCGACGACGACGGTGTTCGTGACCGCATACGGAGTTACCTCGAGGCCGCCCTCTCGAGCGTCTACGACGACGTAGCCATCAGCTACGGCGGCGAGGTCTCTCTCCAGAGCGAGGACGGGGCACGGCCAGTTCGGTCCGGGCGCTGGCCCCTCCAACTCGCGGGCGGTGAGGCCGGAGCCCACGACCTCGAGCCGGCACGGGACGTGAACCTCCTCGTGACAGCCGGACAAATGCGACAAGCCCCGACCGGGTTTGCGATCCCGCACGTCGCCTCCGTCGGCGGCGCACAGCATCTCGGCTCGCTCGAGCCACCGGAGGACCTCGCAGCGTCGCGGTCGTACACCCGGGCAAACTTCAGCATGCAGGTCCTCCTCCACGAGGTTGGACACGCACTCGGTCTCCGCCACGAACACGGCCACGTGTACACCGACGACGCTGATCGAACCGTCGTGACGCCGATGGTCAGCGCGTACGCCTGGGACGATGACTTCGAGGCCGACCAATCGCGATGTGGGGATGCCTACGTTCCTCGGTCGGATCGTCGCCGGGACCGCCGGGCCATCTCACTGCAGTTCTCGGCGTGTGCTCGTCGGGCGCTTGCCGACTACCGAGGCGGCGTGCGACCCTGATCGGTCACCGATGGCGATCGTCCGAACCCATCGCCGAACGCCCATCCCATGGAGGACAATCTCGAAGGACCGAAGCGCTCGTGTTCGAAGGCTATCGGTCCAACACACCCCCTGTCGGGAACTCGACATTGACTGATAGGGGCTACTGTCGTCGCTTTGCGATGGGTGCCGGTCCAGTACGGGCAATCACCGGGAAAACGGTACAGCAGAGTGGACGAGGTGTCAGCTCACACGTCGTCGTCTTCGTCGTTCGCCACATCCTCGAGGTCGTCGTGGCTGGCACTCGAGTCAGACACTTCCTTCGATTCGCCGTCCGCTGACTCGACGTTGCCATCCCCATCCCTGCCCTCCGCATCGTCGTACTCGTCGACATCATCGTCCGAATCGTCCTCGACATCGCCCGTCTCGTTGACGACGATCGTGACCGGTTCGACGTCGTCCTCGAGCGTGACCGGATCGTCCTCGCGGTCGAACACCCGATCCAGCGTGAAGATCGTGTTCAACTCCCGCTGGACCTGATCGACGACCCCACCGACCAGTTCACTCGGCTGGATCGCCGTGTACTCGTAGGGATTGTTGCCGGCCCCCTCACTCGAGCGCTTCTCCCGGGTGACTCGCGCTTCCTCGTGGAGTTCGGCAAGCGCCTCCCGGACCGTGCTCGGGTAGAGTCCGGTCCCGCGAGCGACCTCCTCGGAGGTACTGCCAGGATTGGCCAGGAGGTGGACGTAGATCTTTGCCCGTGTTTCAGTGTCCAGAATCCAGGACAGGAGATCCACGATCCGCTGATCGACCTCCTCCGTGGACACGGCCGTTCGCACCGTCGAGTCGGGCTCGATGGCCGGTAGTCCCTCGCGATCATCCGCGTCCCCGTTGTCGCCGGGTACCCGGCGCTCGTCAGTGTCATCGTTGCCCATGTGTCCTCTCGACTAGGACAAAGTTCGGCGCGATGTTAAACCTTTGTGAGCGTGGTCTTCGGTTTGAATCAGACGACCTGATCGTCGTACGCCGCAGCCGAGAGTAACGCTTCGAGTTCCGCCTCGTCGTCGGGCTCGATCTCGAGCATCCAGCCCTCCCCGAACGGGTCCTCGTTGACCAGTTCCGGGGCGTCAAACAGCTCCTCGTTGATCGCCGTCACCGTCCCGCTGACGGGGGCGTACAGATCCGAGACGGCCTTGATCGATTCGATGACGCCGAAGTCTACCTCCTGGGTCACCTCGTCACCGACCGCAGGCAACTCGACGAAGACCACGTCGCCCAACTCGTCCTGCGCGAAGTCCGTGATGCCGACACGGACGCCATCGTCGGTCTCGAGAGCCCACTCGTGCGATTCCAGGTACCGCCGGTCCGATGGGGTATCGAAGCTCATTATACTGTATCGATGAAGGGAGTGGTTTCAACCTTTGCCTTTTTGTCTCGCCCACGAACGTCGATCCGAATGGACCTGCCAGGGTCGGCGTACTCGATTGGGACGTACCCCAAACCAATCGCTGCCTCGAGAGTCGGGCTCATCGTGCCGCTGGTCACCGTCCCGATCGGCTCACCATCCCGCGTCGTGATCTCGTACCCGTGGCGGGCGATGCCACGGTCGACCAACCGAAAGCCGACCAGTCTCTCCGTGACGCCCTCCTCCTTGACTGCCTCGAGGGTGTCTCGCCCGACGAACTCCGTGTCGAGTTTGACCGCGAAGCCGATCCGACACTCGTAGGGGTTTCGTGGGTTCTCCCCGCGATCGAAGTCCTGGCCGGCGAGCAGGTAGCCCGCCTCGAGCCGGAGCGTGTCACGGGCGCCGAGTCCACAGGGCTGACAGTCGAATGCCTCCCAGACCGATTCGGCGTCGGCCCACGGGGCGATCACCTCGACCCCGTCCTCGCCGGTGTAGCCCGTTCGCGCGATCCAACAGCCCGCCCCGTCGACCGTACACTCGGTCGCCTCAAACCGCGAGAGATCCCGGAACGCAGCCGGGTCGTCGACTGCCTCGATCGTGAGACCGCGGGCCTCGGGTCCCTGTATCGCGAACATCGCCCGTTCGTGAGTCAGGTTCTCGATCGTCGCCTCGAGACCCCACTTTTCGCGGTGCGTTCGCCACCGGTCGGCCATCGCCTCGTCGTTACCGGCGTTGGGGATGAACAGGTACCGTGGATGGGGCAGGTCTCCATCGCTGTCTCCGCCATCCTCACGGCCGTTGGGCAACCGATAGATCACCGTGTCGTCGATGATCACGCCGTCCTCGTCAGTGATCGCCGCATACTGAGAGTCACCGACGTCGAGTGCCGTGACGTCGTTCGAGGTCAACCGCTGCATCAGCCTCCTGGCGTCCGGACCGGATACCTCGAGTTCACCCATGTGCGAGACGTCGAACTTCCCCGCCGACTCGCGGACGGCCCGATGCTCGGTCGTGATCGAGTCGAACTCGACGGGCATCTCCCACCCGCCAAACTCGGTCGCCGTGGCCCCGCGCTCCTCGTGTACCGCATGCAGTGGCGGCTGTCGAAGCGACATACTCGAGGGGAGAGCGTCGGTGGAGTAATAGCTTATCCTCGAGGACAGGCTCGAGTGTCGAGCGGGAGGCTGCCGTGGCTCGCGGCTCGTGAGTCGACGACGGACAGGCGGAAAATACAACCCGATTCGCGAACGGATGGGCGTGGAGGCGACCCTGAATGAGCCGTAACGGAGGTGCGCGATCACCGTATCATCGAGCGCGAGCGTGAATCGATTCGACGCAATCGAACGGAAAGACCGCGCAGTTGTCTCGGCTGGCTACCCACTTACTTGCCGAGTTCCTCGACGGTCAGGGTGTACGAGCCGCTGCCGTCGTAGCGGTCGACGAGGATGCCAAAGGTCTCGTCGCCGTCGAGGTCGACCTGGATTTCCTCGTCTGCGCCCCAGTTGTACGAGCGTTCGTCGTAGTCGGTCGTCGTCGGCGTCCGCCCGTCCAGCGTCAGATAGAGGTCGAACGTCGCGTCCGACGGCCCATCGAGGGTGACCGTGCCGAAGCACGGATCGGCCGTCTGTAGTTCGTAGGTGTACTCGTCGCTCGGGTTGCCCCACCAGCCACCGCTGAGTTCGCCCTCGGCGCTGGCAGTGTTGGTCTCGTCACCACACTCGCCCTCACCTGGGTCGTCGTCATCGTCGTCATCGTCGTCATCGTCGTCATCGTCGTCATCGTCGTCATCGTCGTCATCGTCACCATCTTCGACGATGTTCGCCGCGTTGACCAGTCCCTCACCCTGCTCGTCTTCGGAGAGGCCCTGGACGTCGGTCGCGGTCTCCTCGAGGCGATCCCAGAGTTCGTCTGCCGAGAGGTTAGGGAACGCGGATTTGCCGAGCCCTGCCACACCCGCGGCAACGGGCGAGGACATCGAGGTACCCGAGAACTCGTCGTACTGGCCGTTGTTGACCGTCGAAAGGACGTCGACGCCGCCCGCCGTCACGTTGATCTCGGGGCCGAAGTTCGAGAAGTTCGCGAGGTTTTCGCTCTCATCGACCGCCGATACGGCCATACAGTTGTCGTAAGCCGCCGGATAGGACACGGAGCCGCCGTCGTTACCCGCCGCCGCAATCGGGAGCGAACCCTCACCGAGGGCGTAGTCGATCGCGTTCTCCATCGTCTGGTTGGCACCGCCACCACCGAGTGACATGTTGATGACGTCTGCACCTTCGTCGGCCGCCCATTGGATCGCATCCGCGATGTCCTCCAACGAGCCACCACCGTCAGCACCCAGGGCACGACCCGAAAGCAGTCGGCAGTTCGAGACCCCCGCCGTCCCTTCGCCGTTGTCGGTCGTCGCCGCCGCGATGCCAGCGACGTGAGTCCCGTGGTTTTCGCTGTCGGTCACCGGCATTGGCGACGGATTGCCGTCCACGAAGTCCTCGCCTTTGTAATCGCCGAAGCGGGCCTCGAGGTTCGGGTGCTCGTAGTCGACACCCTGGTCGATGATCGCGATGGTCACGTCGTCACTCCCGAGGGTGGTGTTCCACGCCTCCGGGGCGTCGACCTGCTGTGGCGCGTACTGCTGGTCGAAGCTCGGATCGTCGTTATCGAAGCCGAGGGTGTAATATCGTGCGTTCTCCTCTGCATACTCGATCCCGGTGGCGTTCTCGAGCGACGTGATGGCATCTTCCATCGTACCGACGCCGTCGCTCTCGGGAATTTCGACTTTCACGTAGCCGAGCGTTTCGTTCTCTTTGACGACTCTCGCCTCGGTCGGGAGCGCGGACTCGACGTTGGCTTTGGCGTTTGCCATGCCCACGTCGTTGGATTTCCCCACGAGGAGTTCCTTCGTGTCACCGCTCGCGGAGGTGACGCCAGCAATGCCGGCGAAGGCGCCGAGTGCGCCTGCGGTCTTGAGTACGGTACGTCGCTCGAAGCCAGGAGTGCCATTCTCTGACATGAGGTGTTCTCACGAAACAGGGACAGTAATTAAATCTTTACGGAACGTGCCACAATTTATTCTACCTAGCGATATAGATACGGTCATCTGGCATAGTAACAGCTATACTCCCGCTGAAATCAGGTTCGCATTACCCCCTCAATCAAATGCAGGGCGCGAAAAACCTCGTTTACGTTTTTTAACATATTTGCGTTTGTAAACTTTCCCCAGGAGGCATAGATTTTAACAGGGCTAACCGAGTAATCCGTCAGATTCGGGGTTGATACATCCTCGAGTAGATCGCATTGACACAGCCAACGAGCCCCCGTCACCCACACGGTACGCAATTGAGGCCACGGTCAGTGCCTGCAGGCCCAGAGTGAGTAGTTCGGTCCCGTCGAGAAAACCGGCCGGGTAGAAGAGTGCCAATCGGAATGATGATGGCTTGCGATTCCGTTTCCGATCTCACAGACATATCTTGTTGACCAGTTGAAAGGATGGGGGCCAGTTCGTCAGGGCTTTGATTCTCGGTGGGGAACGCCGAGCCATGCTCGAGGCCGTCCGGCGGTGGCTGGGAGGGGCGACTGACCGCGAGACACGCGTCGGACTCTTCGTCGATGGCCCCAATGTATTCCGTCCGGAGTTCGACGTCGATCTCGACGACCTCCGGGCGGCGGTCGAGGATAGCGGAACGCTCGCAGTTACGCGACTCTATCTGAACGAACACGCCACCCCTGGCCTGATTCAGGCCGCAGAGGCCCACGGGTTCGAGGTCGTGACCACCAGCGGTGACGTCGACGTCAAACTCGCCGTCGACGCCACGTCGATCGTTGCCGAGGGCCGGATCGACCGCCTCGCGATCGCCTCACGAGACACCGATTTCAAACCCGTCCTCGAGTACGCAGCCCGGACCGGAACCGAAACCGTGGCCATCGCGCCCGGCACCCACGGGCGCTCGGACGCACTCCAGAAGGCTGCACACACGGCGCTCACCCTCGAGGAGTAGGCCACCGAGGCACCACCAGGTGCGTATCAAACGCCTTCGATGGCTTTTCCGTCCTGCCACACCGAGTGTCAGCCATGACCGACGACGCCGGACCAATCCTCGACAACCATCTCCACCTCGACCCCGATCACGGTCGTGGGCTCGAGGCCGTCGACGAGTTCGTTCGCGTGGGTGGCACGCACCTGATCGTGATCAACAAACCCTCGTGGCACCTCGGCGTCGAGGCCGATACCGGGGAGGACTTCCGACCGGTCTTCGAACGCACCCTCGAGATCGTCGAGGAGGCCGCGACCCGACTCCCGGGGACGGCCTGGGCCGTCCTTGGCGTCCATCCAGGTCTGCTGTCCCGACTGGTCGACGAACGTGGAAAGTCGCCACAGGAGGCCGCGACAATCATGCAGGAGGGGCTCGAGGTCGCCGCCGAGTACATCGAACGGGGCCAAGCGCTGGGACTCAAGTCCGGACGACCGCACTACGACGTGACCGATGCCGTCTGGGACGCCTCCAACGACGTCATGCGTCGAGCGTTCGAACTTGGGGCAGCCCTCGAGTGTGCAGTGCAACTGCACGCCGAGTCCGGATCTGACTTCACGACGGTGGGCCAGTTGGCCGCCGACGCCGGCCTGGATCCGGCGCAGGTCGTCAAACACTACGCTAGCGGAGATCTCGAGGGAGTTACCCCCAGCGTGATGAGCGACCGTGATCGGCTCCGGGTTGCTGCCGAGCGTGGTGCGCCCTTTTTGATGGAGACCGACTTCGTCGACGATCCGGATCGGCCGGGAGCCGTTCTCGGGCCGAAAACGGTGCCCCGGCGCGTCGACTGGTTGCTCGAGGACGGGCACGAAGCGGCAGTCAGAAACGCCCACGTCGACACTCCGAGGCGGGTCTACGGGATCGATACACTCGACACCCTGGAACCGGTTGCGTGAGCGAAATCAGTCCGATCCAGGAGCCACCGAGTAGAGAAAGGCATTTGAAGCGGCCGGTGTAGGTGAGAGTATGAGCAACTCCCCGACCGAGTTCTATTCAGCCGACCGCTGGCAGAACTGGATCGACCGTTTGGACGACGAGGATATCGATCCCGAGGACGAATCGTCCGCTCGCCTGCTGTTGAACCTGCAGGACGACACCGCCATCGCGGTCGCCAAAATCGTCGCCGCCTACGACGACGGCCAACTCAAGCAGGAGGCGGCCCTCGAGGAGATCAGTGACGTGCGCGAGATCGTCCTCTCCGAGGTCGACATCGCCGACGAGGAGACCCGCATGCTCGTCGATGGCGTCCAGACGAGTCTGGTCTGTGTGTTCATCGCGGCTGAGGAGTACGTCGCCGGTGGGCCACCCGAAGAGGGGAGCGTCGCCGACTACATCGGCGCGGCCGCGGACGCCGAAGCCGAGGAGGATCTCGACGCTGCATTGGGATACACCGCCCAGGCGGGCACGCTCATCATCGACGGCGAGCGCCTCGATATGACGATTGCCGAGGACCTCGAGTACGGACTCGTGACGGAGTGGGTGAACGGTCTCGACAGCCTCCAGAGCGCGATGAGCGATCCCGAGGTCGTCGAGGAAGACGAATAATCGGTCGGGACTTCATTGGACGCGGTTTTACGGGATGACTCGCCTGTGGAGCGGTGGCCCTCGAACCGAGGGCAGGCCAGTAAACGTATACGTCGCCACGAGTATCCTCCTGCATGCTACACCGAGGAGACGACCGTGCCGTGTCGGCGGTGGTCGGCGCAGTCACGCTTCTCGGGATTTTCGTGACGGCGCTGGCGCTGTTTCAGGTAAACGTCGTCCCAGCGGAAAATACTCAGGTCGAGTGAGACCACCACGAGTCGGTCACTGTTGATTTGCTCGACCTTCACAATGCGATCAGCGAGAGCGGTGAGCAACGGAACGTGCGGTCGACGACTGACGTCAGACTCGAGCTCGGGACCCAGTATCCGACGCGAACGTGGACGACGAATCCGCCGAACCCGCAGGGAACTCTCAGCACCGCCGACGTTGACGACGAGGTTGTCGTCGACTTCGGCGACGACTATGAGGACCGATTCACTACCTCGTTTATCGAGTACGAACCGGGATACAACGAGTACGACGGGCCCGTCTCCGTGCTCGAGCACGGCCTCCTCTACGAACGACACGCCGACGGTGGGGTCGTGACTCGAGATCGCGGATCGGTGGTTCAGGGAGACGATGTCGTGATCCCGCTGGTCGTCGGCGACCTCTCTGAATCGAGCGTCGGGTCGGTCTCGGTGAGCGTGACTCGGCTGACCGAGTACCAGCAGTCCGAGGAGTCAGTTGAGCAGGTCCGATGGCCGACCGACGAGGTCGAGCAGTGGACCGACTCGTACGACGCCGTCGAGGAGTACGAGGGAGAAGACGGATACGTCGTGGTCGAGGACCCAGACAGGGTGTTCATTGCCGAAGTCGGCGTTGGTGACGATCCCGAATCCGAGAACGACTTTGGTGGAAACTGGGGGTCCTCGAGTCCGCCGGACGATGGTAATGATGAAGACGATGAGGCTGTTTTCGTGACATCCTCGCCCGGCGTGAACGCCGGGGCTTCCACCGCAGGTGGAATACCAGCAGTGTGCTGGATTAAGGTTTCAAGACGTGTGCGCGTCACCGGTTTCCGGCTCCATCCCCGCTCCCACCGCTGGTGAGCTAGACGAAACCTTGTCATCGGAAGCCCGCTTCTCAGACGGGAGTCCCTCATTCAGAGACGTGTCTTGGTGGGCCTGCCACTGGCCCCCGCTCCGGGGCGAGTCATCGCCCACCCATTTCACAGGCAGGCTCTCTCCCCACGGATTTAGCCGATTGGCTATATTCGCTGTTGCGTTCAAATCCGCCTGATACTCCGACACCCAACACTCCTCATTCGTACACCGGAACGTTCCCTGATGTGGCCTATAACCGACGTGTTGACACGCATGGCACGTCTTCGACGTATGGTGCGGATACACGCATTCCACAGGAACACCGCGCTCCACAGCCTTATCCTCGATACGTGACTGCAATTGAGAGAACAGCCACTTTCCGAGGCGTCGATTCCAGTACTTCCCAATATCCTCGTCCGTAATCCCGTCGAGGTATTCGAGAATAATAACCGGATTTTCGAACTGGGAGGCGTATTCGATGGCCTTTGCGGAGGCTTTCTCGATTTCGTCTTCGATTGCATCTTGCCATCGGCCCCACACAAGGTTGTCCAAAAGGTTCGAAGCGTACCGTGGTTTTAACCGGTCTTCGGAAGAGGCTTGTTTTTGTCGGAGGTGTCTGACGCGGCCACCATCGACGAATAACGGGTCAACGGGAGCGTTGTCTTGAAGCGCACAGCCCACCAAGAGTTTGGATTCACCCACGTCGAACCCGACTGGTGTTACATCGTCGCTCTCGCATGAACACGAGTGTTCGGCTTCCACTTCGTAGTTCGCCGTGATGTGCAACATCCAACGATTCCCGTCACGTTGCAGACGGAGTTCGCCTGCCCACATGCTTTCGTCTTCGTCGTCAATTAGAGAGTGCCACCACTCTTTTTGCTCGGGATTCAACTGGAGTGGTATCCAGAAGTTTGTCCCTCTACCGGGGAGTGGGACCTCCCAGCAGATTTCGTGGTGACGATTTTCATCGTGGTCGAAGACGGCTGCAGTGTTGGCGTAGCGGATTGGATGGGTGTCTGCGAGTTGCTTTGCATCATACGTGTCCTTGTCAAGGAGGTTGGGGACGTATTGTTTGAGTGCGTTTTTGGAGTGCCAGTTGAGGTCTTCGCCTGTGACGACCTCGTTGACGGCAGTCATCGTGTCACACTTGTCGTTGAAACTTCGATGAAGGAGTGATTCGTACCGGTCGTGTTCGTCGTGGAGCTTGCGCTGTTTGTGCTGTGTGGGTGGGGCAAGATACGCTTCGAGTGTCTTGCACTCCTCGCTCATTCTTCAGCGTTGAGTCCTTGTTCGATGAGTTCGGCGTATGCGAAGTCCATTCGCAGGCCGTTCTCTTGGGAATATTCTTTGACTTGTTCGTGGAGGTCGCTTCCACGTTCGATGGCTATGTCAACTCGCATCCGTTTTTCGGTACGTTATTATGTACCTTAAAGGTTCGTGTTGGTGGGGGGTATTCAGAGGGTTGGAGATTGTGGGTTGCGTGGTGGAGTGACGCAATTAACGCCCGCCCTAAAGGGCGGGATTCTCTCGCTGCGTAAAGATAGTAGCCAGTGAACCGATTTACACGCCCATCGTGATGCACTCTTGCGATAGGGTGTGAAATGACTTTCACTGGCTACTATGGTATGACATTTTCAATTTCTATCCAAATATATGGATATATCATGAAATTCGGCCAATAGTTTCGATTGTAACATAGCTTGATGCCTTGTTTTGCAATTTTGCATCCTCCGTAACGAGTGTCAGGTCGAGCTCTCGAGCAACCGCTACGTAAGCAGTATCATAAAACGTCAGTTCCTCAGCAATCCCAATTTCCATCACCGTCTCGAGCCCCACCGAGCCAATCGAAAGCCGTTCGATGTCGGGTTCGCTCTCCTCGAGCAATGTCAAAAACGTATCACGCTGCTCGTCGGTGATCCGCCCCTGCAGGGCATTTGCTTTCCAGAGGACGTTCCCCACCTCGTAGATCGTCAAATCGAGAATCGCCTCGTCGAACACGTCCTCGAGGCCGGCGGCCCCATCCGAGAAAATCAACTCGATTAGACTACTGGTGTCGTAGAGACGATTCATCGGCCCTCTCTGGCCTCCCGCACCGCCTCGACGACCTCGTCGCTCGAGGGACGATCACCGCCGCTTATCTCGTCGGCCCGCTCGCGGAGTCGCCGCCGCCGTCGAGCAGTCACCTCCGCCTCGAGGGCCTTCCTGATCGTCTCGCTGATGTCGACACCTTCGGCCTCGAGGCGGGCTTTCAGTTCGGGAGGAATTCGTGCGGAGACAGTTTCTGACGACATGTTCGTAATACAATTTCGTAGTACAAGTAGCCATCGCTGTGGGTTACGACAGCCGTCGAAACCGCGAACGACAATAACTTGTAGCCCGAGCGGGTGAGTAAAACCATGACATCCGTCGGTATCGACGCCATCGAAATCTGGACGGGCAACCTCAAGCTCGACCTCCCCGGCACCTTCGCCCCGCAGAAGGGCGAAGACCCCGAGAAGTACACGAAGGGCCTCGGACTCAACGCCTCCTCGTTCCCCGACAGCTACGAGGACATCGTCACCATGGGCGCAAACGCTGCCCACCGTCTCATGGAACGCAAGGGCCTCGAGCCCGACGATATCGGCCGCATCGACGTCGCCACGGAGAGTGCCTTCGACAACTCCAAACCGGTTTCGACGTACGTCGCAGGCTGCCTCGAGCAGGTCTTCGAGGGTGACTTCCACCACGCCAACAAGGGCGAGCGGAAGTTCGCCTGCATCGCCGGGACCCAGAGTCTCGACGACGCGTACAACTGGATCCGTGCAGGCCGCCACCGGGGCCGGTCAGCGCTCGTGATCGCCACCGACACCGCCCTGTACGCCCGCGGAGACGCTGGCGAGGCGACCCAGGGCGCTGGGGCCGTGGCCATGCTCATCAGCGAGGATCCCGACCTGGTGGAACTCTCGACGGAACAGGGGTACGGCTCCGCGGACGAGACCGACTTCCTCAAACCAAACCAGCAGTTCCCGAGCGTCGACGGCAAACGGTCGGTTCAAGTGTATCTCGCGCGTATGCGCGAGGCGCTGATCGACTACCAGCGGGAGGCCGGCGACATTACCGTCGAGGACTTCCGCTTTGCACCCTTCCACACGCCGTTCCCCGGGATGGTCCGGAAGGCGGCGCTGCTGGCCTACCGCCACGTCACGCGCGACACCGCAATCGAGGACCAACTGGCCGAGGAAATCGGTCGCCAGCCCCGCGAGGAGGCGTTCGAGGACGAAGACGCCTACAGGGAGGCGATCCGAGAGTACATGGACAACCTCAAGCGCACCGATCGGTACCAGGCGTGGTACGCTGAGACCATCGAACCGACGCTCACCATCTCCCGAGACGTCGGCAACTGGTACACCGGCTCGGTCCACGTCGCTCGAGCGAGTGCACTGAAACACGCCCTCGAGAACGAGATCGACGTGACCGGTGAGTCACTGCTGGTGGCCTCCTACGGCAGCGGGGCGCAGGCCGAAATCCACAGCGAGCGGGTTCAGGACAACTGGCGCGAGGAGATCGCCGCGCTGAACGTCGACGAACAACTCGCCGCCAGGTACGACATCTCCTGGGACGACTACGAAGAGATGCACGACGTGCACAACCACGAGATGGATGTCGACATCGAACCACTGACGACCCCGACCGACGAGTTCGCGTTCGACGGCTGGGGACGGATGGGCGAGCGCAAGTACACCTACGTCGAGTGAGTTGATTCGAGGAGTTCGCTGGCGAGGACCGCATCGGCCGACATCACAGACCCTCGTTGTGCAATGTTGACCGTCCGACGACTCCACTACCGGCGGCGCAAGCTGAAAGAGGTGCGTTCTTAACCCCCGATTCCTAACGATCAGATAACGTGTCTCGGAACGACCCCTGGAGTCAGCGGTCAACAGGGACCACCGCCACACTGTCCACCCGAGGCGTCGCTCTCATATGAACGGAACACGCACCTCGGGGAGCCCGTACGCTCCCCACACGGACGAGGAGACAGCCACCATGCTCCAGGCGATCGGGGTCGAGTCGGTCGACGACCTCTTCGACATCCCGCCTGGGGTACGGTTCGACGACGAGTTCGGTATCGATGCCAGGACCGAACGCGAGACCAGAGCGCTCGTTCGAGACCTCCTCGAGCGAAACGACGATCTGACGGAGTTGCTCGGGCGTGGCCACTACGGATACTACGTGCCATCGCTGGTCGACCACCTCGCCGATCGCTCGGAGTTCCTGACCTCGTATACCCAGTACCAACCGGAGGTCTCACAGGGCTTCCTGCAGGCGCTGTTCGAGTACCAATCGCTGCTGGTCGAACTGACCGGCCTCGAGATCGCGAACTGCTCGATGTACGACGCGGCGACGGCTCTGGGCGAAGCCGCGACCCTCGCCGAGCGCGTGCGCGATACCTCTGGCCACCGCGTGCTCGTTCCCGACAACATCCTCGATGGGCGTCGTAGCACCCTCGAGAACTACGTTGCCGGGACCGACCTGGTCGTGGAGACGTATCCAACCACGGGCGGGACCGTCGACGTCCAGACACTCGAGAGTCAGGTCGACGAGGGTGTCGTCATGTGCTACGTCGAGAGCCCCACGGTCCGGGGCGTTATCGAGCCGAATCTCGACTCGATCGGCTCGCTGATCGGAGACGCTGACGCGCTCTTCGTACTGGGTTCGGATCCGGTCGCCCTCGCCATCCTCGAGCGTCCAGCAGACGTCGGTGCCGACGTGGTCATCGGTGACGCGAGCGTCCTCGGCCTGCCCACGAGCTACGGGATGGGGCTCGGGCTGTTCGCCACCCGCGAGGGGTACCTTAGACAGGTGCCGGGCCGACTGGTTGGTGTCGGCGAGGATGCCAACGGTCGTCGCGCGTTCACGCTCACGCTCCAGACCCGTGAGCAACATATTCGGCGGGAGCGCGCGACGAGCAACATCTGTACGAACCAGGCCTGGGTGGCACTGCGAACGGCCATGCACGTCGGCGCGCTCGGGCCCGACGGACTGGTCGACCTCGCCTCCCGTGACGTGACCCGAGCTGCCGACCTCGCCGAGCGAATCGATGATCTCGTCGGGGTGACGGCCCCAGTCGACGACGGACACCACCTCCGGGAGTTCGTCATCCGAGTCGACCAGCCCGCTCGAGCGATCGCCACCGACCTCAAGGAGCGAGGGTACGCCGTTCACGTCGTGGGCGACCACCAGCTACAGGCCTGCGTGGCCGGAGCCACCGACGACGAGCTCGACGGGTTCGTCGCCGCCTTCGAGGAGGTGGTGGCATGACGGGATCGAACGAGTCTCGAGGTGAGAGGGTTTCGGCGTTCGACGGATCCGACGGATGTGACGATGGGCAGGTCGCCCACTACGATCAGGCACGGTTCGTCCAGAACGGCGAGTACGAACCCCTCCTAAACGAGAAGGGGACTGCCGCCGTCGACGTGAACGAGGCCTCGCCACTGCCGGACGAGCTGACCCGTGATACCCTCGAACTGCCCTCGCTCTCGGAACCCGAGCTGGTCCGCCACTACACTCGGCTCTCCCAGATGATCTACGGGATCGATACGGGGCCGTATCCGCTGGGATCCTGCACGATGAAGTACAATCCGAAATTCATCGAGGACGTGGCCGCCCTCGAAACCGGGGCCGTTCACCCTGACCGCTCAGCCGACTCCATCCAGGGGACGCTGGAGGTTTTGTACCAGCTGCAGGATTACCTCGGACGCATCGGTGGGATGGACGCCGTGACCCTCCAACCGCCAGCCGGGGCAGCGGGGGAGTTCGTCGGGATCCGGATTGCAAGTGCCTACCACGACCACAACGGCGAGGACCAGCGCGACGAGGTGATCGTTCCCGAGAGCGCTCACGGAACGAACTTCGCGACAGCCGCACTCGGTGGCTACGAGGTCGTCACCCTCCCCAGCGACGACGGTGGTCGGGTCGACCTCGAGGCACTCGAGGCAGCACTCTCCGAGCGCACAGCTGCGTTGATGTTGACCAACCCCAACACGCTCGGGTTGTTCGAGCGCGACATCGAGGAGATCGCCACGATGGTTCACGACGCTGGCGGGTTGCTCTACTACGATGGGGCGAACCTCAATGCCCTGCTGGGTCGGGCTCGTCCGGGTGACATGGGATTCGACGTCATGCACTACAACGTTCACAAGACCTTCGCGACCCCCCACGGAGGCGGCGGTCCGGGTGCCGGTCCGGTGGGCGTCGTCGACGAACTGGCCCCGTTCCTGCCCAGACCACGCGTTCGCGAGGAATGCGACGGGTTCGAACTGTTCGATCCCGAGCACTCGATCGGACACGTCCACGGGTTCCAGGGCAACTGGCTCGTCCTCGTGAAAACCTTCGCGTACATCGCCCGACTGGGTGACGAGGGACTGCTCGATGCGAGTGCGAAGTCCGTCCTGAACGCGAACTACCTGGCCAGTCAGATCGACTACGAAGTCCCGTACGGACCGTTCCACCACGAGTTCGTCGCGAGCGCTGGCGATCAGGACGCTGCCGACGTCGCCAAACGGATGCTCGACTTCGGCGTTCACCCGCCAACGACGAAGTGGCCGGAGATCGTTCGGGAGGCGCTAATGACCGAGCCGACCGAAGTCGAGAACAAGACGACACTGGATACCCTCGCCGCTGCGTTCCAGCACGCTGGGGATTCCGATACCGAGACGCTCGAATCCGCCCCCACCCGAACGGCCGCAGGACGCATCGATCAGACGAGCGCTGCACGCAATCCCCGACTCTCCTGGCAGGCCCTCTCGGACGAGTAGCGGTTCTGCAAACCGGTTTTTGCGCCCCAAGATAGGCGACTCAACGCACGTGTCCGACACGAGTGTATCATAAGAGCTGCGACGATGGACGCAGTGATCGCCACCAGGACTGGCAATCAGGTCTGCAACGATCGACAGAGGCCACCATATCGGTAATAGTGGTCCATTGGCTCCGTTCGTGAACTGGCAATCGCCAACAGAATTGATATATCGTCATAAGGTTTACTAAGTCACACGACGGCGTGCCCGAACCCGCAAACTGGCCCGTTACAGCCCCCAAATAGGTGAAATGTAGTCCGAACAGAGAGCGATGGGTCCACCGTGTATCACGACTCGGGGCGTTCCTGAACGGCGACAACGCATGGACGAGTACCGCACTCTATGAGGATGTGGGTGGTGTTCCGACCAGTGACTCACAGATCACTGCCTCGAGGGGCAAGCCGAGGGTATCTGCTCGAGCACGCTGGTATTGGGATCATTCACGGGAGGCGCGCATGAGGGCGAGGGCGAGTCAACGGTCAACTATCGAAGGACGAGCCAACGGTCGACTCGAACTGCGATCTGTGCACAAGAGACGGGAGAATCAGACCGCACTCGAGTCGATGCCGTTGATCTTGACGAAGCCGTAATCACAGCCTGGGCAGTGCCACTTCACTTTCTCGCCCAGATGGAGTGTCGTACTCGCTGCCCGATAGAAGGTCTGCTCGCCACAGTCCGGACAATCTGCCTCGAGTTCCAAGCTCATGGAGAGATATCGATGATCGATCGGTTTGAACGTACTGATTTCATTTACCGGAGTTGGTGGAACCTCAACACATAAACTGCATATTGCTACACAAAATTCGAGGGAGACCGCCGCGTGCGGTCCGTGGAACGAATTAAGTCACCAGCGTGCTATCTCCCAATCATGGCTATTTACACCGGGCGAGGGGACGACGGCGGCACCGATCTACGGGACATGACACGGGTTTCCAAAGCCGACCCCCGTATCGAGGCCTACGGGACCGTCGACGAATTGAACGCGCTCGTGGGCACGATTCGACCGACCGGCCACGAGGACATCGACGAGCAACTCGCGACGGTCCAGAATCACCTCCACATCATCCAGGCGGATTTCGCGACGCCGGAGTCGGACCCGGAAGACGGCGATCCGGTCGCGACCGAGCACCACATCGAAGCCATCGAGGGGTGGATCGACGACCACGACGAGGAACTCGAGGCCTTGACGTCATTCATATTACCCACTGGGAGTGCAGACGGGGCCGCCCTGCATCATGCTCGAGCGGTTTGCCGACGCGCCGAGCGACGGGCAGTGGCGCTCACAGAGGCCGAACCGGAGGCGACGAATGTCCAGGCCGTACAGTATCTCAATCGGTTGTCCGACGGGTTGTTCACGCTCGCTCGAGTGGTGAACCAGCGAGAGGGAGAACGGGAGGAGGCACCGACCTATTGAGCGCTCGAGTCGCTGTCGGTGAAAGGAACGCTTAAGGGTACAGACCGGATACGCCTGGATGCGGGTTGGTGATCTAGTCCGGTTATGATACCTCCTTCACACGGAGGAAGTCGGCAGTTCAAATCTGCCCCAACCCATTTTTGACGACACAACGACGACGAGCGTAGCGAGGAGTCCATGTCGTCAAAAATGATCGGCAGTTTGAACCAGGGAGTGAAGCGAAGCGGAACGACCGTGGTTCAAATCTGCCCCAACCCACTACTTTTGCGCCGAACACTCCCCTGAGTCGAAAATCCGGTGCGTTGGACAGGGTGAACCAGACAGGTCGCGCGCAGCGAAGCGAGCACGTTCTGGCGAGGTTCAAACCGCTCCAACCCATACGAACGGCGCACGGAGTAATGCCAGTGTGTAGCCACGAGCTATCCAGACTGGATGGTGGGAGAGACTCGAGAGCGTAACCACCACTCGAGGGAGTGGCGAGTGTGGGCCGTCGAGTACCGACCCCGTAGCGGCTGTACGTGGTCCAGTGAGACGCCGGACCGTGGCAACATTGTGGAGCACGTCCGGACACCGTTCTGGGACACCAAGACCCCAACAGTGAGGCGAATCGTATCAACCCCGAGAACCGCATCACGCTGGGCTGACAGCGCTTCGTGTGGAGCTGCCGATTGAAAGAGTCGTTCGACACAGCCGGTGGGTTTATTTGATCGCACTTGTACCGCTCGATATGAACAAACAGCAGGCCTTCTTGTTGCTCCTCATCGGAGCCTCGGCCACCGGTGGCCTGCTGATACTCGTTCCGTTCCTGGAGTACGTCCTGGGAGCGGCGATACTGGCGTACGTGCTCCATCCCCTGCATCTCCGGCTCAAACCCCAACTCGGCGAAAAGCTGAGCCCGATCGTGCTCATCCTGGCATCGGCGGTAACCGTCGTCTTACCGATGGTCTACATTCTCCTGGTGCTCTGGCGGGATCTCAACCAACTCGCAAGTGGGGCCCGTGAGCTGCCGTTCGATGTCGCCGAGACCGAGGCGTGGCTATCGGAAGTGCTCGAGTCGGACGTCGACCTCGGTCAAGAGACGGGAACCCTGCTCGAGGAACTGGCCGATATCCTCTTTGGAAGCGTCGGTGAGGCGTTTGCGATGGTCCTCGAAATTTCGATCGGGTTCGCACTCGTGTTGTTCCTCGTGTATTACATTTTGCGCGACGGGCAACGGTTCGTCAGGTGGGCGATATCGATCGCACCGATGTCCGAGCCAATGGCCGCGAACCTGATCAAACAGATCGACCAGACCATCTGGGGCGTCATCTCCGGCCACATCTTCGTGGCAATGGTTCAGGGAATCGTTGCGGGAGTCGGGTTGGCCCTCGCGGGCGTCCCGAACTACGTCTTCTGGACGTTCGTGATGATCGTGCTTTCCCTGTTGCCCCTCATTGGCGCATTTCTCGTCTGGGCCCCGGCATCCGTGTACCTCTTCTTGATCGACCAACCCGAGTGGGGGGTCTTTCTCGCGGTCTACGGGTTCACCGTTGTCAGCCTCATTGACAACTACGTCCGGCCGATCGTGATCGATCGCGAGGCTGACCTCAACCCGGGGATTATTCTCATCGGCGTCTTCGGGGGTGTCTACAGTATCGGTTTCACCGGGCTATTCATCGGGCCGATCGTCCTCGGGGTGCTCGCGGCGACGCTGACCACGTTTCGTGAACAGTACGATCAGATGGGAACGATCGAGTCCGATCCGACATCCCCAGCGGCTCCGACAGTGAGCGATGATTCTGAAGCGACTGTGGGCGATGATCGCTCGGTGAATCCCGAGTTGGGGCCCTGATGATCCCGAGCGCCGAAACGATCATCGTCGTACTGGAGGCACTCGCAGTCCCGACCATCCTCCTGCTGTTTTACCTCGATGGACTGGTGGTTGGCAAGATCACGCCACCGGCCGCCCTCTTCGTTGCGTACGTCGTGGTCGTCTCCCCGCCGACCGCGACCCTGTTCGTGGTCGTCGTGCTGTCGACGATCGCTGCCACACTCGGACAGTTCACGCTGTACCGTGGCTTCAACACGGAGAGTCCGGAGTTTATCGGTATCCGTCGAAAGCTCCCCTACGTCGATCGAATACCGGTTTTCGTCACCGAGCGGATCGGCAAGCGTCGGATGCAGTTCGTCAGTCGGCTGTTCGATCGTTTCGGGGGGACCGCACTCGCAATCACGAACGCGATACCTGGTATCCGATCGCTGATGAGTGTTCCAGCAGGGTTGAGCCAGTACTCAGTCCGGCGGTTTCTCCTCTTTTCGGTGGTTGGAAACGGCCTGTATCTGGTGCTTCTGACGACGGTTGCGTGGGGGGTCGTCGATCTTGCGACCTATCTCCCGTGGATATGAACGACTGCGGGAGCGAGACGAATAGATGGCGTACCAACGGAGATGATTCGCTATCCCTTGTTGCCGGTGAGTGTCCGTCGCGGGTCGACAATCAACGGCAAGCGACGAAAGCAAACCGTTTGACAGGGCTCGTCCTCACTGACTGCCCTCGAGCTCGTCGAACAGGGCCACCACCTTGCGCTCGACCTCTCGACGAATCTCGTGAACGGTCTCGAGGTCCTGCCCGTGTGGATCGTCGAGGGCCCAGTCGCGGACGTCGGGGCCGTCCGTGCCGCCCTCGAGTTCGAGGGTGGAACAGCCCATGGTGGCGACGACGTCACACGACTCGAGCGTCGCCCGGGACACGGACTGCGGTGACCGATCGCCGAGATCGAACCCCGCCTCGGCCATCGCCTCCACTACAACGTCGTGAACGGCGTCTGCGGGGTCAGTTCCCCCGGAAACGATCTCGACGTCGTCCTCGAGGGCGCGCCGGTCGCGTTCCCGTTCGGCGTAGGCGGTCGCCATCTGACTTCGGCCCGCGTTCTGCACGCAAATAAGTGCGACAGTGGTCATAGTGGAGGACTGGACACGGACGAGCATAACGGCTGGTATTGGGGGTCCTGTGGGATACATAGCCACGGGCACTCGTACAACACTTCGACGTCGACCGGGGACCGGTGCTGAGATTGCGCCGAACAGTGGAGTTGGACTGGGACGGAGACCGTTGCCCTTCGATGGCCAGCTCACGCTCCCAAGAAGCACTCCAGCGGGCGAACACCACTCTCCTGGTGAATCAGGCCACAGGTCAGTTACTCCTCGAGGTCGACCGATTCCCGATCCGGCACGGCCGAATCCGCCCGGTAGCGATCGGCGAGCGCCACGTAGTGATCCGCCGTCTGGGCCCAGGGCGTCTCCTCGAGTTCGGTCTCGACCGACGCCGGTGCCCCGACGGCGAGGACCGATTCGGGGATGGTGGAGTCCTCGGTGACGACGCTGTTTGCGGCGACGACGCTCTCGGCCCCAATGCTCGAGCCATCGAGGACGATTGCACCCATTCCGACGAGTGCCCGTCGCCCGACGTCGGCACTGTGCACGATGGCATTGTGGCCGACGGTGGCCCGCGGGCCAATGCTGGCGCCCTCGTGGAGCGTCGCGTTGTCCTGTACGTTCGCGCCCTCCTCGAGGACGATTTTGCCGTGATCGCCACGGAGGACGGCCCCGGGCCAGACGCTCGCGTTCGCCTCGATGCGGACGTCACCGATGACGGTGGCCGCAGGGTCGACGTGCGCGTCGTCGGCAATGTCGGGTTCGTGATCTTCGAATCGCCTGATCATGGCCTGCATTCTCGCTGGTGAGTGGTAATGGTACCGTCCGCGACTGGCTACTCGGGAGGGGTGATCGAGCCAGACCGGTTCAGAACGTCTCGATGACCTCCTGAAGGCAGCCATCCGGCTGGTAGTGGCTGAAGTGGTCGGGGACGTAGTCGACGTTGTGATCGGTGCAATTGTCGGGTTGGGTTCCATCGATCTCCGTTGCCCCGATGGCAGTTCCCCACTCGGCCGTGGGGTACGCCCAGTCAGGGACGGCGTCGTCGGTCATCCAGAAGTTGTCGAGTCGCCCGACGGCCGCCTCGATCGAATTGCCATAGGCTCCCTCGAGCGACGGCGCGTCGTCGTTGGCCGCCCCGCCGAGTAGAGTGGCGCTCTCGAGCAGCGCCGTGTCGCCGCTGGCCGCGAGCGCGTCGATGGCGCTGAGACCGACCCGTGCGCCAAGAGTGTGACAGCAGACTCGAAGGGTTGTGTCGGGGTTTTCGGCCCGACACGCCCGGAGAAACGCGGCCAGCTTGGTTCCGTTACGTTCGGCGATGGTCGTCGCACTGCACCAGCCGAAATCGGCATCCCAGGTGTAGCCAACGACTGGATGATCGTAGCCCTCGAGATGGAAATCCGTTTCCTCGTGCCGTCCGTGAGCGAGACGCGGCCCAACCAGTTGGTGTGGAAGTGACCCCGCGTGCTCACACGCGGGAAATCCTGGGGTGGATCATCACACTCACCCCTCTTGCCTGCCCGTGCCGACGTCGATGCCGCGCCGAAGGCTCCGAGAGCGATCGTCGCGATGCCGATGCCGCGGATCAGGTGACGACAGGTGGCCGTGTGGGTGGTGCTATAGTGCGTGAGTTGTCACCGGTAGTCATAAGCAGGGAGTCGAACGGACGATGCATAAAACGTTACACAAAAATTGTGAGAAAACAACCCAGATGGGACCGAAGAGCGTTGGTAGCGACTGGTGGGTGTCGGTGAACCGAGTTACCCACTGGATCCACTGGTGATGAACGCCCACTGCAGGAGCGGGTGACGTGATGGAGAGCTACAGACGAAAGACGCCCACCAGGCCACCCCGGAGAGACACCGTGTCACAGGGATCGAACCAACCCAGGGACTTTATACAGTCTGAGTGTGTAGCCAAACGTAGCGAAACCCGCGGGCAAGTGCGTTCGTGCGGTCGAGAGGCGGCGACGCCGTGTCTCGGCCCGGAATCGATCCCGAGCGCATAGCGGGACTGAGGCCGACGGGACACCGTACCGGTCTGCCGTGCCCGGGAGTCCGTGGACCGTTTCGATGAGCGCGACGCGCTCAGTGTAAACAACTATGGAAATCGAAATTGCAACCATTGGCGGATACGAGGAAGTTGGACGGCAGATGACTGCCGTCCGCGCAGGCAACGACGTGGTCATCTTCGACATGGGGCTCAACCTGTCGCAGGTTCTCATTCACGACAACGTCGAGACCGAACGGATGCACAGTCTCGACCTGATCGACATGGGCGCGATACCAGACGACCGGGTCATGAGCGACCTCGAGGGCGACGTGCAGGCGATCGTCCCGACCCACGGTCACTTAGACCACATCGGCGCGATCTCGAAGCTCGCCCACCGATACAATGCACCGGTCGTCGCGACGCCGTTCACCATCGAACTGGTCAAACAGCAGATCGAGGGCGAACAGAAATTCGGCGTCGAGAACGATCTGGTCAAGATGGACCCCGGCGAGTCCATGACGATCGGCGATCACGGCGTCGAACTCGAGTTCGTCAACGTCACTCACTCGATCATCGACGCGATCAACCCGGTCCTGCACACGCCGGAGGGTGCGATCGTCTACGGCCTCGACAAACGGATGGACCACACGCCGGTCATCGGCGACCCGATCGACATGAAGCGCTTCCGTGAGATCGGTCGCCAGGACAACGGCGTCCTCTGTTACATCGAGGACTGTACCAACGCGAACAAGAAGGGGCGAACCCCCTCGGAAAACGTCGCCCGCGAGCACCTCCGTGACGTCCTCTACAGCATGGAGGACTACGACGGCGGCATCGTGGCGACGACGTTCTCGAGTCACATCGCGCGGGTGAAGTCGCTGGTCGAGTTCGCCAACGACATCGGTCGCCAGCCCGTCTTGCTGGGTCGCTCGATGGAGAAGTACTCCGGCACCGCAGAGCGACTGGACTTCATCGACTTCCCCTCGGACCTGGGGATGTTCGGACACCGGAAGTCCGTCGACCGCACGTTCAAGCGGATCATGAACGAGGGCAAGGAGGACTTCCTGCCCGTCGTCACCGGTCACCAGGGCGAGCCACGCGCGATGCTCACCCGAATGGCCCGCGGGGAGACACCGTACGAACTGGACGACGGCGACAAGGTCGTCTTCTCCGCGCGAGTCATTCCGGAACCAACGAACGAGGGCCAGCGCTACCAGGCCGAGAAGCTCCTCGGCATGCAGGGTGCCCGCATTTACGACGAGATCCACGTTTCCGGTCACCTGAACCAGGAGGGTCACTACACGATGCTCGACGCCCTCCAACCGCAACACATCATTCCGGCCCACCAGGATCTGAAGGGGCTATCGGGCTACGTCAAGCTCTGTGAAGGCGAAGGGTACCAGTTGGGGCGTGACGTCCACGTCTCGCGCAACGGGAACATCATCCAGCTCGTGGACTGACATGACGACGCCGGAGGCACGCGAGGAGGCGGTGCTCGAGGCCGTTCGCGAGCGAAGAGAACTGGTCAACGAGGCCATCCCGGAGGAACTGCCGATCCAGCGGCCCGAGCGACTCTACGAGGCATCGCGGTACTTGCTCGATGCTGGCGGAAAGCGACTTCGACCCACGATGTTGCTCGCCACGGCCGAAGCCCTGGCGGACGTGGAGGCACTCTCGGTGCCATATCGAACCTTTCCGACGCTCACCGACGCCACCGTCGACATCATGGCGGCGGCCGTCAGCGTCGAGGTCATCCAGTCGTTTACCCTGATTCACGACGACATCATGGACGACGACGACCTCCGTCGTGGCGTGCCGGCCGTCCACCGGGAGTACGACCTCGAGACGGCAATCCTTGCGGGTGATACGCTCTACTCGAAGGCCTTCGAGATCATGCTCGATACGGGGGCCGAACCGGAGCGAACGGTCCAGGCGCTAGACGTACTCGCAAGGACGTGTACGAAGATCTGTGAGGGACAGTCACTCGACGTCAGTTTCGAGGACCGAGCGGACGTCACGCCGGAGGAGTACCTCGAGATGATCGAACAAAAGACGGCCGTCCTTTACGGCGCTTCGGCGTGTCTCCCCGCGGTGTTACTCGGTGCCGAGCAGGACACCGTCGACGCCCTCTACGGATACGGGCTGGACGTCGGGCGAGCGTTCCAGATTCACGACGACGTTCTCGATCTGACGGTCCCGAGCGAACAGCTGGGCAAACAGCGTGGCAGCGATCTCGTCGAGCACAAACAGACGCTGATCACGGTCCACGCCCGCGAACACGGCGTCGACGTCGGATCGCTGATCGACACGAACGACGTCACTGCGGTCACCGAGGCCGAGATCGACGAGGCCGTCGCGACACTCGAGGCTGCGGGATCGATCGAGTATGCCAACGAGACTGCTCGTGACCTGGTCGACCGCGGGAAGGATCGACTGTCGGTCGTCCCGGATAACGAGGCCAGGGATCTGCTCTGTCAGGTCGCCGACTACCTGATCGAACGCGGCTACTGATCGGCAGGTTGGTCGAAACACTCGGTCCACCGGTGTGGGTCGACACGATATTGACATCCTCCCGCGCCTCAAGACGCGGAAATCCACGCAGTGGATATTCAGGTTGCGCGTTTTCTCGGTTCTCAAGTACGCTTTCGCGTGGAACCTCAGAGGTCGCCACCGAGTTGTAACGATTGAAACGATTTACACGCCCTCACAGCGAGTCGGCTCAGAACCAGTGACAAACCGACTCTGAGCCGTGGTCTCGTGAGGGTGTGTGTAATGGCGTTCAGTGGCGACTATAGCCCACCGGCCCCTTTCACTCCAGACGATAGTCCATCGACGCCGGGCGGTGTGGCGCTGGCCGAAATCGCCGGCGGTGTCGACACGGTTCCCGCCTTGGAACCTCCACTGACGACCCGACCGAACGCGACGAGTCCCTGAATGCGCCATACGAGTGTTGCCATCCGTCAGGTTCTGGCCCGAGAGGACCGGAACCCCGAGTAGAGTGGAGACTCGTCGAAGAACGGTTCCGACGATGGGGCCTGAGCGGGCCACACCGGGCCTGTTTTCAACGAGCGCGAAAAAGCCACCATCGAGAGTCATGGACGAGGAGTTACGGTCCCGCGTCGAGCGCGAGGCCGAAAAGCACGCGCTGTTGAACGCGGTCAAACACGAGAGCGAGGCGAACGTCGGTGCCGTCATGGGGCCGCTGATGGGCGATAACCCAGATTTCAGAGCTCACGCTGATGCGGTCCCCGGAATCGTCGGTGGCGTCGTCTCGCGGGTGAACGATCTCGATGCCGACGCGCGCCGGGCGCGCCTCGAGACGCTGGCACCCGAGGAGTTGGCCGACATCGAGGCGGAGGACGAGGCCGACGACCAGTCACTGCCGGCGTTGGCGAACGCCGACGCGTACGAAGAGATCCGCATGCGGTGTGCACCGAACCCTAACGGACCGTGGCACATCGGCCACGCCCGCATGCCCGCAGTCATCGGCACCTACCGCGATCGCTACGACGGCTGGTTTTGCGTGCGCTTCGACGACACCGACCCCGAGACGAAGCGACCCGATCTCGATGCCTATGGCGCCATCCTCGAAGACCTCGAGTACCTCGGATTCGAGGCCGACGAGGTGTACACGGCGAGTGATCGGCTCGAAACCTACTACGAACACGCACGGCGACTGATCGACGCCGGTGGCGCGTACACCTGTTCGTGTTCAGGCGAGGACTTCTCGGAGCTGAAGAACGCTGGCGAAGCTTGCCCACACCGGCAGAAACCCGTCGAAACGGTTCACGAGGAGTTCGATGACATGATCGCGGGGGACTACGACAGCGGCGAAATGGTCCTTCGGGTGAAAACCGACATCGATCACAAGAACCCCGCCCTGCGCGACTGGGTCGCCTTCAGAATGGTCGACACCCCACATCCGCGCGAACAGGCAGCCGACTACCGCTGCTGGCCGATGCTCGACTTCCAGTCGGGGATCGACGACCAGCTCCTCGATGTGACCCACATCATCCGTGGCATCGACTTACAGGACTCCGCAAAGCGACAGCGGTTCGTCTACGACTACTTCGACTGGGAGTACCCCGAGGTGCTCCACTGGGGTCACGTCCAGCTCGACGAGTACGACGTCAAGATGAGCACCTCGACCCTGAAAGCGCTCGTCGACGACGGCGAACTCGACGGCTGGGACGACCCGCGCGCGCCGACGCTCGAGAGCCTCCGTCGACGCGGCATCAACGGGGAGGCGATCACGAAGGCAATGGTCGAACTCGGCACCTCCACGAGCGACGTCGACCTCGCGATGAGTTCGATCTACGCAGCCAACCGGGACCTGATCGACGAGGAGACGGACCGTCGCTTCTTCGTCCGGGACGGAGTCGAGGTCGGCCTCGGTGGCAGCCCGCCGGCAGAGGCGAATCCACCGCTTCACCCAAACCACGTGGATCGCGGTGTCCGGAAAATTCCGGCCGGCGACGCCGTCTTCCTCGAGCCCGAGGACCTGCCAGGTCGGGAGGAGAAGATCTGGCTGAAGGGGCTGGGCTGTTTCCTGTATACCCGTGACGTCCTCCAGTACACTGGCGACCCGATCGACGTGGTCCGGGACGGTGACGTCGACGTGATCCACTGGGTGCCGGCCGAAGAGAACGTGCCCCTCACCCTCCGAACGATGGATGGCGACGTAGCGGGATGGGCCGAGCCCGGCGTTGTCGCCTACGAGTCCGACGATATCGTGCAGTTCGAACGGGTCGGGTTCGCGAGACTCGACGTCGTCGACGACGAGGCGGTGGCCTACTACAGCCACCCATAGACCCCGGAAAGCGTAAGCGTCGCCCGTCTCGATTGCCTCCCTGTCGGCGAGGAACCCGAAACCCGTTCAGACAGCTCCTGGGTGAGGGTGCCACCGATCGTTGCCTCGCCTGGCGACCGCACGTGGGCTCGTAGATCGGGTCGTCTCACGAGGAATCCTCGAGCAGATCCGGCCCGCTCTCGGGATGGGGGTCGGCGACGACGCCGTCCTGTTGGCCGAGCACTCGAGCGTGAGCGGCACAGACGTGTCGGTTTTCGGCCCACGGGATGTGAAGTTCCACGGCAGCCGAACGAGTGCAATCGGGTTCGGCACACTCCATAGACGACACTTCGGGCGATGGCGTGACAATCGTTTCGGTGAGATGCTCCGACTCTCGAGGCCACGTCGTTGGCCGCTACAGCACGAACACCGCAACCAGAAACCCCAGCAAAATCGTCGTCGTCAACACCACCTGAATCACCGTCGACGCGAGGACCCCCACCGTGGCGTACCAGGCCGCCTCGAGGCTGGCATCGACGTCTCTCGAGGCCCGCCACTCGAGGACGAAGACCGTCCCGAACAGGCCACCGAGGAGCCCGAGTGGACCAGTCACGAGCATCAGGCCGATCCCGACGGCCGCAGCGATGGCCACGGTCTGCCAGGACGCACCACCCGCTCGAGCCGCGATCGAGCCCGCGAAGAACTCCGCGAGCAGCGTCAGAAGGGCGAGGCCGGTGAGAACCGCGAGAGCCACTGGTCCGGGTTCGGTGAACCCCGAGTGCCACCAGTGCAGCGAGAGCCCTGCGAGTGAGAGCGCGCCACCCGGGACGAGCGGGACCACCGTGCCGACGATCCCAGCGACCAGGAGACCGATGGCAACCAGCGTGATGACCTCGACCATGGATCGAATCAGGGGTGCGGGTGGAAAAGCGATGTCGATCGGCGGTGGGGCGACCGATCTCGGGGCTATCCTCGCCGTTAGCGAGCCGTTCACCTTCGGTGTGGCTGTGTCGACACGATTATCCCTCCCTCGCCGAATGCACGCCCATGACCACGGCTCGAGGCGCGATCGTCGTCGGAGCCTCGTCGGGAATCGGGGCGGCGCTAGCGCGGGAACTCGCCGAGGACGGCTACGAGGTGGGGCTGGCCGCCAGACGAACCGCGCGACTCGAGGCAGTGGGTGAGTCGTTACCGACACAGGCCTACGTGGCGACGATGGACGTCACCGACACCGAGGACGCTCGGTCGGGACTCGCTGAACTGTTCGATGCCATGCCCCCCGTCGACGTCGTCGTCCTGAACGCTGGCGTTGGCGACTCGAACGAAGAGTTGGATTGGGAACCGGCCCGCGAGACGATCGACGTCAATGTCCGGGGGTTCTGTGCGCTCGCGACGGCTACCATCGATCACTTCGAGTCCCGAACGGACGTCTCGAGCGATCGTGACGGCCATCTCGTCGGGATCTCCTCGGTGGCCGCCCACTTCGGCAATCCGGGGGCACCGACGTACAACGCGTCGAAAGCGTTCGTGTCGACGTATCTCGAGGGGCTGCGCCACCGCCAGTCGTCTCGCGAGACCGACGTGACGATTACGACCGTCGAACCCGGATTCGTCGACACGGACATGCTGTTGGCCGAGGAGCCGTTCTGGGTTGCCAGTCCCGAAACGGCTGCCGCACAGATCGCTCGGGCTATCGCGAGGGGGCGCAACCACGTCTACGTGACCCGTCGGTGGCGAGTGATCGCGTGGCTGTTCAAGGCGCTCCCCGAGTCGGTGGTCAGACGGCTGGTGACGTAATCGGTCGCCACCACCAGAGCCGGGGTTGCGATCACGGAGGGCGCGCTCAGTCCCCGTGGATCCCCAACACGCCGTGTCGCTCGAGTTCGAGGTCGGGAACCTCAAGGCCCCCTGTTGTGTCCTGCTCGCCGTTTGCAGCGTCGGTCGTGGCGACCGACCCGTCCGAACCCGGGACCGACCGAACCGACACCGTGGGCCACTCACCGGTGCTCGTGAGCGTCTCGAACTCATCCTCGGTCACGAGAACGGTGTCCTCGCTCTTTGCCCCCTGGACCGTCGGATTCCAGGCGTAGGCCATCGGCGCACGGAGGGAAGCGGCGTGATCCGGGGTGGCAATCCACTCCCGACCGGCGAAGCCCGCTGCTCCACCCTGGTGGTGCTCGCGCCACTCGTCGTCCTGGCCGAGCGCCGCGTATGCCCCCTGGATGGCACCGAAGACGTCGCCCACGATCGCGTCCGGCGCTCGTGTGCCAGCCTGCGTCCCTGCCAGGGCCGTCGTCTCGACTCGCATCGCCATCTCGTGACGATCCTCGAGCCACGTTGGCGCGTCGAAGGCCACGGTTCGGGTGCAACTCGCGTGCAGTCCGTGGCGTTCAGTGGTGACCGAGACGATAGCGTATGCACCGAATTCGACGGGTTTCGGTGTGAAGTGACGGTACGCACTGACGCGCTCGGCCCCGCCGACGAGGACGACCGGCGTCTCGATGTTCCGGGCCGCGAGCGACACGGTCAACGCCGCCCTGACTTCGGCCTCCGTATCCGTCGACTCGAGTTCCCGGCAGACGGCCTCGACTGCAGCCGCCGTTTCCCGCCCGAGCCTTCGGTAGCGCTCTCGGTCCCGTTCCGTCAACGGTTGGCGGACCGTCGCCGGGTCGAACGTCTCGAGGCCCGGTATCTCGACGTCCGCGGCCGCTGGTCCACCCAGCGACGAATCCGAGTCGTCGACGACCCCGGCGATGGCCTCGCGCAACGACGAGGCGTGCCACGGGAACGATCGCGTCTCGATCGGCACGTCGGCGTCCTCGAGATCCGGGAGTTCCTCCACCCTGAGGCGCTCGAGTTCGATGTTGTTCGCCAGGAGGGTGATCGACTCACCGTCGTACCCGAGTGCGCCGACGCCGAGGGGACGCTCTCGATCGACGACCGAACTTCCGCCCGCGAGCCACGCGAAGGAGTTCGGCTGCGCCAGCCAGACTGCCCCCAGATCCCGGCTCTCGAGGAAGGCATCGAGTCGCTCGAGTTTTCTCATATCGGTGGCTGGCGGGGCGTGATCTTGAATCCGGCGAAGCGGACCCATCCGTGAACCGGCCGCAAGCAGGTTAGCCGAATATGACTCGGGTACCATGATCGGGTCGCCCCCAGGGTCGACGGGTATGGACAGCCCTGGGCCACACACGAGCAATCGGGACCAGCTCTGTTTCCGCCACAGGAAGGGGCCACTGATCAAACACGCACGATTCAAATACGCTCGTTCCTAACCCTTGCTCGAGAGCCAGTGTCTTACGAAACGCACTCGTCCGATTCGTCCCGCCTGCCGATCAACATCGGTCCGGCCGGCTTCTCGACGCTCCTGACGCTGACGGTCGCCCTGGTCGCGGGGACGATCGTGCTGGGGGTCGCCGCCCGGACGACCGGCTCCGGACTGGCCTGTGATGCCAACTGGCCGGTGTGTGACGGCGGCTTCCTGAACCTCTTGCCACAGGGGCAACCCAGCTTCTGGGAGTGGATCCACCGCGTCATCGCCATGCTCGCCGGCTTCGCCATCATCGCCTCCGCAATCGTGGCCCTGCTCGTCGATGCCATCGACAGTCGCATAGCCGCCCTCGTCACCGTCGGCATGGTCCTCACGCCGATACAGGTCTACCTCGGACGCGAAACCGTCCTCTCGTACGAGCTGTCGGTGTTGAACTTCCACTTCTGGACCGCCATCGTGATCTTCGTCCTGTTCGTGATCGCGCTGGTGCTCGCCTGGGAGCAACGATTGGCTGGTCGACACGTCGCTATTGCCCTCGCGGTGGGTGCAGCCACCGTTCCCGTGCAGGTGCTATTGAGTCCCCTGTTCATCCAGCAGAACACCCCGACGACCCTCACCATTCAGATGGGAATGCTGTTGACCCTCGTCGCCACAGTCGTGCTCGCCGCGATGATCGGTCCACGTTCGCTCGAGTCATCCGGCGCACTCGCCCTCATCGCGGCCGGTGTCGGGTTGACGGCGGCGACCCTCGTCCTGAGTCGTGAAGCGGTCATGACGGTGTCCCCAGCACTCGACATGCTGTACGTGGTCACGGCGTTCGCGCTCCTCGTGACGCTCGCGGTGGGCTCCTGGGTCGTCCGGCGCCAGCACTCGACTCCCGGTGATCGCGCCGGTCGGGAGCCACTGGCCCGCTGAAGCAAAAGGCGTTCCACGGTTCCGGTGGGGCTGTGGAACGATCGGCGGCGTCACCGAGGTGCGTTTGCTCGCGAAAAAAGTCGTCTCAACGTTTCGCCGAGTTCCCGGCAGGGGTCGGGCCCTGCCGGGCGGTGACGACGACCGCCATCAGGACAGCGACGACACGACGAACACGGCGAGCACCGTCGCACCGACACCCGCCCCGAGCAGTGCGTAATTCGCCACGGTGCTCTTCGCCGGCGTCACGTCGAGGCTGACGTGCCACGAGGATAGTGGCCAGAGCGGCGTGATCCCCATGGGCGTCAGTGCGTCCGCCAGTAGATGTGAGATGATCGAGAGCGTGGCGACGCCGAACGCGAACCTCACGAGTTCCGGGTCGCCACCACCCATCGTCGACTCGAGGAATATGTAGAGGCTGGCGCCGACGACGCCACCGACCAGAAGCGCGAACCAGACGGTGTGAGTCGGACCGCGATGGGAAATCAGTGGGAGGCGGTGGTCACAGTCCGGTAGCGTCGACAATGAGAGACACAGGAGCGCCCCCAGGATTGCGAGAGCCTCCTGGCCCGAGAGGGCAACCGTCGCCCCCACCGGGGCGTATGCTATGAGCGCGACGCCGTAGTGACCCAGCTGGTACATCGGTCGTGATCGAACCGATGTGACTGTCAGGCATAACCCTTCTGTAATCGGGGACGGCGTCACTCTGACCCATCAGCAACACGACGAGCCCGCATCCGCGAGGAACCCCGAACGTTTTGCCAGCGGGCTGCGTCGGTGTCGACATGACGGACGTCGACCCCATGACACGGTTTCCGGTGCCGGACGTCGAAGACCTCCCTGCGGACCTCCAGGAGCGCATCGAGGACGAAACCGACCGTGCCGGCTTCACACCCAACGTGTTTCTGGCGTACGCCTACCGCCCCTCACACTTCCGAGCGTTCTTCGGGTACTACGACGCGCTGGTCGAGGACACGACCCTCAGCCGGCTCGAGGTCGAGATGATCATTGTCGCGGTCAGCGGGGTCAACGACTGCTACTACTGCAATACGGCTCACGGGGCACTCGTGCGTCTTTACGGCGATGATCCTCTCCTCGCCGACCAGTTGATCGGGAACCACCGCAACGCCGACGTGAGCGACCGTCACCGGGCCATGCTCGATCTCGCTGTGAAACTCACCGAGGACCAGGCACGGGTCGAGGAAGCCGACCTCGAGGCCCTCGAGGCACACGGCTTTAGCCGCGAGGAAATCTGGGACATCGGTGCCGTCACGGCGTTTTTCAACCTCTCGAATCGCATGGCCCAACTCGCGGACATGCGGCCGAACGAGGAGTTCCACACGCTGGGTCGTGAGTGAGGGGCACCAACCGTCACCGGTGATCGATCCGGACCCCAACGAACGGCAGCTGTGGGCGCATTCCAGCACGGAAAAACCGCGGTGATTTTTATACCCGTCCGGGAACAATGCAACCATCGTGAGTGAGGACGCGACGGTTTCCGACCTGTTCGGGCTCCTCGACGACGAGTACGCACGCGCAATCCTCACTGCAACGAGCGTCGAACCCATGTCTGCCAGCACCCTGAGCGATCGCTGTGACGCGTCCCTGCCGACAATCTACCGTCGGCTCGAGCGACTCCGGGAGTGTGGACTCGTCACCGAACAAACCGAACTCGCACCGGACGGCAACCACTATAGCGTCTACGAGGCCCGCCTCGAGCGCCTCGAGGTAACCCTCGAGAACGGCGACATCGAAGTCTCAGTGACTCGCAACGACGAGGACGTCGCTGACAAGTTCACTCGCCTCTGGGAGGGGATGCGATGAGCGACGTCGTGCGCCTCGATCAGGCCTCGACGTTCGAACTCCTGACCGTCGTGAGTCTCCTCCTGGTCGCCATAGTTGGCACCCTCATCGCCGTGCAGGCCTACCGTGGCTATCGGCGCAACGATAGTCAGGCCATGCTGTACCTGGCGATCGGCCTCGCTCTCCTGACGCTCGGGCCGTTCGTGGTCAACGTCGTGCTGACGTCACTTGGGGGCACAGAACAGCCCACGATCGTCTTCGTGGAAAACGTCAGCCGACTGGCCGGCCTGTGTTCGATCACGTACTCGCTCTACGGGACCACCTGATCGGTGATCCAGATTGGGAGGGGGGCACGGATCGCTCGGAGTATATAAATTGCGGACGGGTTCTCAGGCTCAGAATTCGCTCGTGGTCGTTCTTTACCACAGTGGCCCTTGGCTACCCCGTGGGTCGTCACGGAGGCGTTCGGTTCGGCCCTCCACCATCCGTCGACCGTGCCTCTGACATCGCGTTCGACGCCTGAACGCCCCCGGTGGCGACCCTCACGGCTCTCGATACTCTCGACTGTGTCCGTTTGAAAATGGTAGGGCTCGGTAACCGAGTTCGTGACGAGCGAGGAGGTACCCTGCTTCGAAAGACGAAGTTTTCATCGTCACCTGGACCGGCGAGGACCTCTTCGACGAGAACGCGGGGCAACTGTCGGCGAGCGCGTCCTGGGGGTTGCCGACACCGGTGGCGCTGTGCAATATATTTTGCAGACGTGTCTGGAAAGTCCATCTCGGCCGCCAGATGACTCGAGACCGACGTTCCAGCGGGCGCCGTGTCTAGCCACGACCGCCGCCGGGTCGCAGTCGCGATAGCCACCACGCCTTGGGCGACTATGAGAGAGCCGGAACTGGTCGGCGGGGCGCGGATGAGCGTCGCGAGCGAGGGTATCTCCCTAGCCGTGGATACCCATCGCTTCGATCTGCTCTTGATACCGATTGCGGATGGTCACCTCGGTGACCTGGGCCACGTCGGCGACTTCTCGCTGGGTTTTCTTTTCGTTACAGAGCAAGGAGGCAGCGTAGATCGCCGCCGCCGCGTAGCCGGTCGGGGACTTGCCTGACAGCAATCCCTCCTCGGCGGTCTTCTCGATTATCTCGTTCGCTTTGGTCTGGACCTCCTCTGACAGCTGGAGTTCCGAACAGAAACGGGGGACGTACTTTTTCGGGTCGACCGGACGCATCTCGAGGCCGAGTTCCTGAGAGATGTACCGGTAGGTTCGACCGATCTCTTTGCGTTCGACGCGGGACACCTCGGAGATCTCCTCGAGGCTCCGTGGGATCCCTTCTTTCCGACAGGCAGCGTAGAGCGCGGACGTTGCGACGCCTTCGATCGATCGACCCCGAATCAGATCCTCCTTGAGGGCGCGTCGGTAGATGACCGAGGCGACCTCACGGACGGACCGCGGTACCCCGAGCGCCGAGGCCATCCGATCGATCTCGGAGAGTGCGAACTGGAGGTTGCGTTCGCCGGCGTCTTTGGTTCGAATGCGTTCTTGCCACTTGCGCAGCCGATGCATTTGACTGCGCTTTTTCGAGGAGATGGAGCGACCGTAGGCGTCTTTGTCCTTCCAGTCGATCGTCGTCGTCAAACCCTTGTCGTGCATCGTTTGTGTCGTCGGCGCACCGACGCGGGATTTGTTCTGTCGCTCCTGGTGGTTGAACGCCCGCCATTCGGGGCCGGGGTCGATCTGTTCTTCCTCCACGACAAGCCCACAGTCCTCACAGATGAGCTCACCCCGATCAGAGTCCTTGACGAGATTCTCCGAGTCACATTCCGGGCACGTGCGTGCCGTTTCCTGATCCTCGGTCTCGTCCGTCTCGCGCATTCGCTCTCGCTGGCGGGTAGACCGTGTCATCGCATTTTTATAGTAGTATGATGAGGGTATTTATACTTTTGGCACCGATTTACTGTGTCTGACGTGCGACCGACGAATTCGGGGGACTGAGCGGTGCGAAGAGCCAGATTCTCCTGACGAAACCACAAAGATTTTATTCGATCTATCGCGTTGCTCGGGGCGTATGCCGGTTATCGAGTGCGACGTCGACGCGGCCCGTGATCGGCTCGAGAGCCAGGGCATCGAGGTCGAGTCGGGCAACACGGACCACGAACGATGGCGGGCCGAACACGGGGACGCAACGGCCGTCGCCTACGGGGACAAGGTAGTCGTCCAGGGGAACACCCCCCGTGACATCGAGGCAATCCTGCGGGCCGACGGCGGGCGAGCGCACGTCTACTTCGACGGTGGCGCGCGCGGCAACCCCGGACCCGCTGGCATCGGCTGGGTCATCGTCACGAGCGATGGGATCGTTGCCGAGGGAAACGACACGATCGGCCGTGCGACCAACAACCAGGCAGAGTACGAGGCGTTGATCGCTGCGCTCGAGGCCGCCAGCGACTACCGCTACGACGAAGTCCACGTCCGGGGCGACTCGGAACTCATCGTCAAGCAGGTCCGGGGTGAGTACGACACCAACAACCCCGAGTTGCGCGAACGTCGCGTTCGGGTGCACGAACTCCTCCAAACCTTCGATTCCTGGACACTGGAGCACGTGCCACGCGAGGTGAACGACCGCGCAGACGCGCTGGCAAACGAGGCGATGGACCGAGCCTGATTGGAGTGGGCCAACACATCACCGAGAACACCCGCTACGGGATCAGTCCTCGCCGGTACGTGAGGACACCGATTCCAATGTACGCCCACCAACGTCCGATAAGCACCACTCGCCCACGAGCGACGCCGATCAACTCCCTAGAGCAACTCGAGTATCAGCGTGGCGCCGAACTGAGATGGGCTACCGTCGTCGCTGACCGACGATTGGCCCCACTGGATGGGTAGTACCACGACACAGGTCCACCAGCCCGAATAAATCAGCAATCAAAAGAGCACGGACCGCCAATCACGTCACATGAGCGATGATCCCGTCGACGAGGTGGCCCAGGGCTCGAACGTCCGTTCGTCCCGTTCGGAGGCGGCACACACCGACGCGGCACACACCGACGCGGCACACACCGACGCGGACTCGCCGGGGGGAGACAGCCTTCCGCCCTCGGTGATCGACGAGGCCGAACGGCTTCGACGCCTCGAGCGAAACGCCACCGACGAGGGCGAAGCGATGGCGTATGCCGACCGTCGAGCGACCCTCCTCGCACGCTACGATTTCACCGACCGCGTTCGGTCGGACGACGGTGAGGAGGTGCTCGTCTTGCACCCGACGGCGTGGCACGACCCGAACGAGGAGGTGATCCGCACCGATCGGATCGAGGACCTCTCGCGCGCCGTGGAGATTCTACTCGATGGACCCGGTGACCCCGAGAACTGGGATGCCCTCGAGGCCGAAAACCGCGCACTCGCGCGGTCGGTGGCCGACGAACACGGTGGTGTCCACGGGGCAACCGCCGAGGCCCTGGCTGACTTCATGAGCAACCACTACGCCAAACCGATCACGTCGGCCTCGCGGGCGGAACTCGAGGAGTTTCGCACGGAGTACTTCGTCCGCAATGCCTGGCCCACCGAGGAACAAAAGCGGCTGCTCGAGGACTCACTGGAGCGCGTCTTCGAGACGGCGGGAGAAACGGTCCCCGGACGGCGGCCCCCGTCCCGGTAATCCCGCTCAGTAACTGTGTTCGACGAGGTCGGTGACTTCGTCGGCGCGGCCGTCGCCCGTGACGACTTTCGAGAGTGTCCACTCGAGGTCGTCGATGACGGCAGCGTAGCCGTCGTCGGTGAGTTCGTACTGGTTGGTCCGCTTGTCGAGTTCACTCTTTTCGACCAGCCCGAGGTCGACGAGTTCGTCGAGGTTGGGGTACAGGCGACCGTGGTTCACTTCCGTGCCGTAGTACGCCTCGAGTTCCCGCTTGATCGCCAGGCCGTACATCGGCTCCTTGGCGAGGATGACGAGGATGTTGTGTTGGAACGCTGTTAATTCGCGTGCGATACGTTCGTCTCCGGTGATTGCGTGTGCCTCTGACATGATTCTGTAAATGTCACCAAGCTATTTAACGCTTGCCAACTATTCGACTGCCCCAACGGGACAGCCGGTGACAACCTGGCAGGCAAACCATTAGACTGCGGCCGGGTGTACGAATCCCATTGGTTGACATACCGGTTGCCTCATCGTCAGTTCGGTCGTAATTACGAAAGTACTTTTTGGTCCACCACGGAATCCAGCCCGTATGGTAAATCTCTGGGAAGACCTCGAGACCGGACCGAACACGCCGGAAACGATCTACGCCGTCGTCGAGTGCCTCAAGGGCGAGCGCAACAAGTACGAGTACGACAAAGACGTCCCGGGCGTCGTTCTCGACCGCGTGCTCCACTCCAACGTCCACTACCCCTACGACTACGGATTCATCCCGCAGAGTTACTACGACGACGAGGACCCCTTCGACGTGATGGTCCTTGTCGAGGATCAGACGTTCCCGGGCTGTGTCATCGAGGCTCGCCCCGTCGCCCTCATGAAGATGGATGACGATGGCGAACAGGACGACAAGGTCATCGCCGTCCCCGAGGAGGACCCCCGATTCGATCACATCGAGGACCTCGGAGACATCCCCCAGCAGATCCGTGACGAGATCGACGAGTTCTTTTCGACTTACAAGAATCTCGAGGTGGGCAAGGAGGTCGAGACCCTGGGTTGGGCTGACAGGGAGACAGCCCACGAGGCGATCGAGCACGCACAGGATCTTTACGAGGAACACTTCGGTAGCTGACTACGCTTTGGCCACTCGGGAATCGGATTGGGGACTCATCGTCGGTTCTCCCGCGATGACTGACCGCGTGAGCCGTGGGCCACGATGTTCGCCTGGCGGACAGGCGGCGTGACCCGTTGTGCCGGTCATCGCCTGCCGACCCGAACGCATGGCCCGTGGGTTCTGGTCATCGCCTGGCGACCCGAGGGAATAGCCAGTGGATCCGCCCATGGCATCGATTCGGTCATACTCGAGAGTTATTACCGGGGCCAGGTCGATACATTATGAGCATGAGTAATTTTATCATGGTTGCTGACGTAGCTGCAGCTACAATGGCCACCACCCAGCGACCCCACGACAGGGCGGCCGACGCCGACGAGCCCCCGAGCGTCGGGATCGACCACCTGACGGTCGTCCCGACGAATTTCGAACACGACGATCGCTCGACAGACGAGTGACTGGCTCCCGTCAGCTCATCAGTTCCTGGCCCACTGTGGTGATTCTCGAAAACAGTGTCTCGAGACGAACCTTCTTGTAGCTCGTTGAACTATGGCCTCCCATGGGTCTATTTGACCGACTGCGCGGTGATGGGGACCCGCGTGTCGCGTTCATCGGAATCGACGGCGTGCCGTACAGTTTGCTGTCTGACCACCCCGAGCGGTTTCCCACCTTCGCGGCCCTCGAAGAGGAGGGAACGGCCGGTGAGATTTCGAGCATCGTCCCCCCCGAGTCCAGCGCCTGTTGGCCAGCCCTGACGACCGGCGTCAATCCAGGTGAAACTGGCGTCTACGGCTTCCAGGATCGCGAAATCGGCACCTACGAAACCTACGTACCGATGGGCCGAGAGGTCCAGGCCACCAGGCTCTGGAATCGCGTCACGCAGGCCAACCGCCGCGCGTCGGTGTTCAACGTCCCCGTGACCTTCCCGCCCCAGCGGGACGTCCAGCGGATGGTCTCGGGATTTCTCTCGCCGGACCTCGAGAAGGCTGCCTTCCCCGAGGACCTCCGTGCGTACCTCGAGTCGATCGACTACCGGATCGACGTCAACCCCAAACTGGGGCACGAATCGGACAAGACGGCGTTCATCGAGGATGCCCACGAGACCCTCGATGCCCGCTTTGCGGCCTTCGAGCACTACCTCGGCGAGGACGACTGGGATCTCTTTTTCGGCGTCTTCATGACTACCGATCGGGTCAACCACTTCCTGTTCGAGGACTACGAGCGCGAGGGCGAGTACCGCGAGGCGTTCTTCGAGTTCTACGAGAAACTCGACGACTACGTCGGGCAGATTCGCCACTCCCTCCCCGACGACGTCACGCTGGTGGTCGCCTCCGATCACGGCTTTACCACCCTGGACTACGAGGTCCACTGCAACGAGTGGCTTCGTGAAGAAGGCTGGCTCTCTTTCGAGACCGACGATCCCCAGGAACTGGACGACATCGGTGAGGACACCCGTGCCTACTCGTTTATCCCCGGACGATTCTATCTGAACCTCGAGGGACGAGAACCGCGCGGATCGGTTCCCGAAGACGACTACGACGAGGTGCGCGACGAACTCAAGGCCGCCCTCGATGCCCTCGAGGGACCGGATGGCCGACCCGTCGTCGATCGCGTCGTGGAGAAAGAGGAGGCATTCCGCGGAGATCACGACGACATCGCGCCCGACCTGATCGCCATCCCGACCAAGGGGTTCGATCTGAAATCCGGCTTCAAGGCGAACACCGAGGTGTTCACTGACGGACCGCGAAACGGGATGCACAGCTTCGACGATACGAGTCTGTTCATCGACCACCCAGACGCCACGATCGAGAACGCCGACCTCTACGACATCGCCCCGACGATCCTCGAGTTGATGGACGTCGACTACAGCCGATCCGACTTCGACGGCGCCAGCCTGGTCTGAGCGTCCACGGTGGAGTGGGGGGGGAGGTAGGTCGCCGGCCAACACTGCTTCCTTGGTCGTCCATCCGGCACCGAGACACCAGACGAGGGACGCCGTCGGATCAGCCACCATTCGAGGTCGTTTTCCGATCGCCGACGAAAGCGGATCCATGGAAGAAGTGATCCATGCCCGTGGCCACGAGCACGTCAGTGCCGAACACCAGAGCACGTTCGAGGTGACCACCGACGACTATCTGACCCCTGCAGGGGACTGCATTCTCGCCATCGATGCCGATCGCGCCCCCGCCGATTTCGATCCCGACTTCGTCGAGGCCTGCCGTGACGCGACGGCGCGGATCACCGTCACTCTCGAAACCGCAACCCACGCCGACAGCGTAACCGCACGTGGCGACCCGTCCCTCGAGTTGACCAGCGAGCGAAGCGCGGTGGGTCGCACGAGCGAGTACGTCGACGAGCGGACGCTCTGTCTCGAGGCCGAACACGCCGCAGCGGGCTTCGACCCCGACCTGGTGGCGACCCTGGCCGACGGTGCCGACGTGACGGTGACGATCACCGTCGACAGCTGAGGTGTGTTCGATCAACCGTCCTCGAGAGAGATCTGGGTCGGTTCGTTGTCCCCACAGCCGTGCGCATAGATCGATCGCACCTCGCTCGCGCGCTCGTCGTGATCGTCGAGGGTCTCGAGGGTCACCTGTTCGACGACGTAGTACATGTTCACGTGAGTGAGGGACTCGCCCTGATCGCCCTCCCAGGTTTCACAGAGGTGTTCGGCCAGGGTCTCGGGGACGACGTCGTTCGGGCCACCCCGCCTGACGCTGTTCATGTAAAATCGCTCCCGGTAGGTGCCGAACTGGGCCTGGAGTGATCCCTCTGGACGGTCGGCAGTCAACGGTCGGTCGTGATAGACGTCGATCCGATCGCCAGTCTCGGTCTCGGCCGCGAAGACGTAATAGCGGTCGACCGTTCGGGGGTGTGGGGCGAAGACGCTCCAGTCGGGCTGGGCTATTCTGAAGGTGGTTGCGTGTTCGTCTGCACGCTCTTTGGGCCCACCTTCGTCGTCGACGAATCCCGCAACGGGGGCCAGCGAGAGCGCCGGCAGGACGAGCAGCGAAACGACGGCGATCGCCACCGCGATCGTGAGCAGGCCGGATCGGGTGCGCTCGACGTATCCACCGAGGAGTCGAGGATTCGGGATGGCGCGGGCAAACTGCTGAAGTGATCGGGTCGCGGGCGCTGGCCTTGCTGACCGGGACGCGATCGCTCGCGTCGCACGGTCCCAAATCGGTGTCTGGACGAACAGGACGAGGCCGGTGAGGGCAACGTAGGGAAACGCTCCGATTCGAACCGTCAGCGCGAACGAGGCGTGCCCGCCCACGAAAGCCAGGAGGAGGGCCAGTCGAGCCTTGCCGCGCAGAAGAATCAGTAGTGGGGAGAACAGGAGCATGTAGTACCACCCCAGCCCACCGTACTGAAGCAGCGTTGGGAAGTTTCGAGTGAACTCGCCGAACAGGAAGGTGGTATTGTCGAGGCCCATGATCAGGGGCGTTGCTTCGCCGCTCGTCCACAGGTCGGATTCGCGCTTGTGGTAGCCGTTGACGAAATACATGTAGACGATCTGGATGAGGATCGCCGCCGAGGCGAGTGAGGCCACAGCCGTTCTTGGGGACCGGCGTGCGTGCGCGGCGTCGATCGACCAGCGGTCCCCCAGGGGGAGGAAGATTGCCCAGAAGAGCAGGAGGCGAAAGAGGGTGTCTGCGTAACTCAACACCAGCGGGTTGTGGTGATCGAGCGACACGACAAGCACGAACGCCAGGATCGTCGACAGTCGCGTCCGATAGCCGACGAGGAGCAATCCCGCAACGATCGCCTGCAGGACGAACAGCCCCGCGATCGCGGTTGTATCGGTCGTATAGAAGAACACCGAGAACGCGTTGTCGGCGGTCATCGATTCGGCCATCGACTGCGGGACGACGCCATCCTCGGTGTAAAAAAAGTGGAAGTTTCGCGAGCGAGCGATCAGGTCACCGAAGATGAGACAGGCGAGACCGATACGGAACGCCGCGAGCGATCGAGTGTCTATCGCCACCGCGGCCCGGTCGACGTACGTCGGATTCCGAATCGACCTGCGGAGCCACTGGGGCCACCTCGAGGCGCCGGCCTCATCGATCGTGGTGGCCCCAGAATCAGGTTCGCGGTCCGGCGACTGCGCCATTGGGGACACTCGACACCGACGGTGAGCATAGCTGTGTGGGGTCGTAAGGGGAGATTACCGGCCACAGCTAAGAACTCGAGCCCACCATCGCGGACACCCACCACAGCGAATGCCTCACTCACCCACACCCGGCGCGGACACCGCATCGTCGCCGATCTCCTCGAGGACGTGCTCGTGAAACGCCTGCAACACGGCGCTCTCGTCTTCGGCCAGGACCACGTCGCTCGCCGACAGCGTCGCCAGCCCAAACGCCCGCGGGGTCGGAGACGCCACGAGTCGCCTCGAGATCTCGAGGTCTCCGGACGCCAGTCGGTCGACGATGGCCTCGAGCTCCGAGACGGCGAGTTTGTCCTCGAGAATCTCCCGGTACGTCTCCTCGATCACGGCGAAGTCCTCGAGCCCCGCCGCAAAGCCGAGCAGCATCTCACTGGAGACCTGCTGTTCGCTGGCGGACTTCTCGTAGCCCTTGTAGCGCTTGAGGATCATGAGCGAGCGAGTGGCGTTGATCCGGAAGTATCGCTGGAGGAGGTCCGTCTCCGAGAGCGCACGGCGAAGGGTGGGACGGACCTCGCTGGCCGAGAGCGACCGCAGGATACCCTCGAGGTCGACCTTGCGGTTTAGCGGCATCGTGAGCACGAACCCGTTGTCCGCGACGGCGACCTTGACGTCGGCAGTGGCCTCCTGGGCACACCGATGCGCGAGCAGCCGCGAGAGCCCGTCGTTCACCTGGCGACCGTAGCAGCTGTGGACGTAGTAGTGTCGCTCGTAGGCGTCGCGATCCCGCTCGACCTCGATGGACAACCGGTTGGGGGTGCTGACGCTCTCCAGGCCGGCGTAGCGACACTGGTGATCGACCAGCCGAGCGATGGCCCGGACGCTCGAGTCGTCGAGGGGAAACGCCCGCAACCAGGCCCTGACTCTGGGCGGACCACCGTCGTCGTACTGCGTGAGTAGCGCACCCTGGAACGCCAGCAGTTCCCGACCGAGATCGGTCGACAGCGGCAGGCGTTCGGAGTACCACGAGGGGACGGTCGGCCGAGCGGCGGTCCGGTCGACGTACACCTTCGATCCCCGTCGGTACCGATACTCGAAGTGGTCACCGCCGAGGACGAACACGTCGCCTTCCTCGAGGGTGTCGAGGTAATCCTCGTCGAGTTGCCCGACCCAGGCGCTGTCCGCACGGGTGTGGACGTCGCAAGTGAACGAGTCCGGTATCGTCCCGATGTTGGTCATGTAGATGACCCTGGCGAGGCGACCGCGCTTGCCGATGAGCGTTTGGCCCACGGGATACTCGGGGTAGTGGTGCTCGCCGTCGGGCGGGTCGTTTTCGTCGCACCAGATCTTCGCGTAAACGTTGCGATCCTCCATGCCGGCGTACGCCGCAGTGAGGTACTCGAGGAGCTGGCCCCAGTCGTCGTCAGTATAGTGCCGGTAGGGGTAGGCCCGTCGAAGCGTATCACGAACCTCGCACTCGGGCCTGATGTCGGCGATCGCCATCCCGTAGACGTGCTGGGCGGCGACGTCCTGGGCTCGCTCCGGGATCGACACCGAGTCGACGAAGCCCTCAGCGGCCTTCTTGCACATCACCGCACACTCGAGCAGTTCGTCCCGGTCGAGGGCAATTATCCGGCCGGTGACGGTCTGGCCGACGCGGTGTCCGGCCCGACCAACGCGCTGGAGCAACGACGCGACGGATTTCGGCGAGCCGACCTGCACCACGAGATCGACGTGGGGCATGTCGATGCCCAGTTCGAGGCTCGTTGAGGTGGTGACGACGTCGAGATCGCCGGCCTTCAGAGCTCCCTCGATTCGCTGGCGGACGTCCTTCGCGAGGCTGCCGTGGTGACACCCCGAGTTGACCTCGTCGTAGGCGTCGAAGCGCTCACGGAGATTGTGGAGTACCCGCTCGGCCCCCGACCGCGTGTTCGTGAAGACGAGCGTGTTCGTGTGGTTCTGTATGTGGTCGTGGAGCAACCGGTAGAACCGGTCCTGGACGAGGTCACGCGGTGTATTGATCAGGTCGTCGGCGGGACACGCAAGCTCGAGGTCGAACTCGCGGGCGAACCGCGCGTCGACGATCTCGTAGTCACGGGGCTCGTAGCTCGGGACGGAGTGGTCGCCGTTCGATCGATCGCCACGCTCGTCACCGTCTGTCTCTTCTTCCCCGGCCGGCTTACCCCCCACGAGAAAGGCTGCAACCTCCGAGAGCGGTTCGATCGTCGCCGAACAGCCGATTCGGGTGATCTCGTGGTCGACCATCGCCTCGAGGCGCTCGAGGCTCACCGAGAGGTGAGTCCCCCGTTTGTTCGCCGCCAGCGAGTGGATCTCGTCGACGATCACGTACTCGACCGAGCGAAGCTTCTCGCGAAACTTCGGCGAGTTGAGCAGGATCGCCAGTGTCTCGGGCGTGGTATTCAGGATGTGCGGCGTGGTCTCGAGCATCTGCTGGCGCTCGTAGGAGGTCGTGTCGCCGTGGCGGATGGCGTGACGGATCGCCGCAGTCGGTTCCCCTCGCTCCTCGAGGATCGACTTGACCCCCTCCAGTGGGATCTCGAGGTTTCGGTGGATGTCGTTGGCCAGTGATTTCAACGGCGAGACGTACAGGCAGTAGACCTCGTTCTCGAGCCCCTGGGTCTGGTCCCGGCGAACGAGTTCGTCGATGATGGCCGTAAACGATGCCAGGGTCTTGCCCGACCCGGTCGGTGCAGCGATCAGGGTGTTCGTACCCTCGTGAATCAGCGGGATCGCCCCTTCCTGTGGTGGCGTGAAGAAGCCGTCGTTCTCGGGGACGAACTCGCCGAATTCCTCGAGCCACCAGCGCTGGACGGCCGGCTCGAGCAGGTCGAAGACCGCCCGATCGGTGATCGTCGTCGACGCCGGCTCGAACGGCAGTTCCTCGGCGTCCGCGAGTGGCGACGGCTCGTCCCCATCCATCATCGAGTGGTGAGGACCGGACATAAAAGAGGGTTTCCCGCGACCCGGCAGTGGTCGTCCATCCCTCAAGTCAGAAGGACGTCACCACTTCGATCCCGCGCGTCTCGTACCGACTCATTGCTGCCAGCCGATCCGAGACGTCCTCGAGAGCGACCCGTCGGGTGACGAGGGCCCCGGGCTCGAGCGCCCCCGCCTCGATGGTCTCGAGCAACTCGGGGTATCTCGAGGGCGGCATCCCTCGCGACCCCAGAAACGAGCGCTCCCAGCGCGTGAGTTCGTCGATGGGAATCGGTACCTCGCCGCGCTCGGCGTCCGTGGTCAGGCCGAGCTGGAGATGCGTGCCGAGCGGGCGGAGGCACCCGAGACTGTTCCGACAGGTCTCGGCCCGCCCGAGGGCGTCAATGGAGACGTCAACACCGCCGTCGGTGATCGCTTCGACGGCGTCCGGAACGGTTTCCGTGGAGGCGTTGACCGTGGCCGCAGCCTCCGGGCCGCCCGCTGACACGAGGTCGCCAGCATCAATCGTTGCCGCCGCACCGAGGGTCGCTGCCTGCCTGAGTGGCCCGGCCCGGACGTCGACGGCGACGACACGCGCCCCAAGGGCGGCCGCGATCTGGACCGCCGACAGTCCGAGGCCGCCACAGCCGTGGACTGCCACCCAGGCACCCTCGAGATCTCGAACCACTCGATGGGCCAGCGCGTGATACGCCGTAACGTATCGACAGCCGAGCCCGGCGACGGCCGCCGGATCGACGCCGGGGGGCAATTTAGCGACGTTGAACGCCGCGTGTGGGACGGCCAGGTACTCGGCGAATGCACCTGGCAACCGCGACTCGAAACCGAGGGCGTACCCTTCCGCACAGACGTTTCCGTGTCCACGCCGACACGCCGAACACGTCCCGTCGCCCAGGTTGAACGGGACTGCAACGCGGTCGCCGACCGTGACGTCGTCTACGGTCTGGCCGACCTCGACGATCCGGCCGACAGGTTCGTGGCCGAGTACCTGCCCCAGGGGCACCTGGTCGTCGGCCCACTCGCCGTGGCCCTGCCAGGCGTGCCAGTCGCTCCGGCAGATGCCACAGGCCTCCACCGCGAGCACCACGCCGTCAGCGGGTGGGGTGGGGCTCGGTCGGTCACGGATCGCGAGTGGCTCGCCGTAGGCCTCCAGGACAGCAGCGTGCATGTCTCTAGTTCTGGCCGCGACTCCTAATCCTTGACGTTGGCGATCCGTCGCTGGGGCCACAGCTCAGCGGTCACGAAACGCGGCGGAAAACGCGAGCGTCGACGGCTACAACTCGAGCCACTCGCTGGTGGTTTGCTGATCCCGAAGGTGCCAGCGCTGCTGTGGATGGCCCTCACGTATTCGAACCTCGACGACCGCATCGAACAGTGGTTCGAGCAGGTGAACGGCCTCGTGATCGCGTTCGAGTGGCAGGTGGTAGTGAACCATGCCACGAACCTGTTTGACGCTCGTGGACGTCAGATGAACGAGTTTGAAGACGGCTTCGGTCTCGTACTCGCTCAACAGCGCCACGATGGAGTCGACACAGACGCGGAGTTCGGACGGCTCGAGGCCGCCGGCCGATTCCTCGAGGTCTCTGACAGCCTCGACGATGTCCGCACCGAATGAGCCGACGGGATGGTCGCCACCACGCGGCGTCTGGTCGTGGTCGTTCCCCTCGGGTCCCGGCGAAGGCGCGGTGACGGGGTGGTCGTGTTCGATCAGTCGCGTCGACTGGTCGGGGCGCTCACACACACATCCCTCGCCGCGATAGGTTGCATCAGGTGCACTCACGACCAGCCGATGCCGTTGATCCGACGCTTCTGCACCGAGTAACCGGTGGCAAATCGCTTCGTGGGCATCGCTGACGCCCGCTCCAACGACCAGGATGGTGCTGCCCTCGCGCTTGAGCGACTCGAGTGCCTGCGCAAAGGTCTTGCCAGCGTGGCCGTCGGACACAGGCTCCATTGTTTCACCAGACGAACCATCTCGTAATAAATGTTATGATGGGGCTTTATCCAACGGTAAATGAGCCGGATACTATTGCCAGTATTCACGGGACCAGTTTTGTCGAATTGACGACACGGTTCGTATCATCGTGGGTGCCAATCGGCCGTTTTTTCTTCGGCCAGCCCCGAATGGGTGTATGAACGACAGAGACGAGGAGCTCGCCACGGCGATTCGGGAGCTGAATCGGACCCTCGAATCCCTGCAGGCGGCCCTCGAGCGCGAGCAACGAGCTCGCAGGGCAGACCGCGGGTTGCCGGGGCTGTTTCCGCCACGACCACCGCGACCACCGAGCACGTCGGAACTGCTCCGGTTCGGGGACGACATCGCCATCCCCGCGATGATCGCGCTACTCCAGGCCAACATTCGAGCGCTGCAGGCGTTCAGAGCCACGCTCAGAGTCGCTCGCGGCGAGCGTCGGGCCAAGGAGACCACCGACGGACTTTCCGAGGAGACCCGCCGGCGAACGGCCGACATCAGGGACACGACGCTCCGCCACCTGGACCGCGCGCTCGAGGAACTGCAGAGCGCGGTCACGAGCGGGTCGGTCGAGGTCGACGAGGACACCCGAGACGTGCTGGCGGACGCCCGACGGCTTCGCGAAGACCTCGAGGAGCGACTCTCGCGCGGGCTCGAGTCGATCGAGGGCTCAGGTGAGACGGGCCGCGGGTCCCGGGGGACTGCCGGCGACGGCTACCATCGGATCGACATCGAATCGGGGCCGGCGGAAGGCTCCAAGGCTGGCGACGATGGCGCAGGAGCAGGCGACCCTGTCGAGGAACGCGAGAATACGCAGAATTCGATCGATGTCGACGTCGATGCCGAACTCGAGACGCTGAAAGACCGGTACGGACAGTCAGCCGACGACGAGGTCGACGCGGACTCGGAGGCATCGTCGACGGACGAGCAACCCGAGACGTCACAGTCAGGGACCGAGTCGGACCACGACGACCACGAAAGAGCCCGCAATGCGGCGGAAGATGTCGATACAGACGCCGGGGTCGACGACGGAACCGAGCAAGAATCGACCGGCGAAACGGGGAGAGAGAGCAATCAGCAAACGGGCACAGCAAGTGACGACACGACTCGTGATGAGGACGACGATGACGGCTCGAGCCCGGACGAACGCTGAGTGCCCGACAGCACCGGCAGTGGCGATGCCGACTCGGGCGAACGCATTGCCCTGGAGCGAGGAGACCCAGCAACCCGACCGTCAGCCGATCGCTGCCAGATTGCGACACCAGAGGTATAGTAGCCACTGAACGTCTTATACGGTTTAGTGTCACTGTTTACCGGTGAGTACCAGCCCGGGTTCGGCACTCACCGGTAAGAGACGACACTAATCCGTATTACACACACCCTCACGAGACCATGGCGCACAACCGGGCTGTGACCGGTTCTGAGGCGACTCGCTGTGAGGGTGTGTAACTCGTTTCAATTGCTACTATAGATCCGATCAGACCGGCTCGAACCGGTAGCCGTCCCAGGACTGGCTCTCGGTCAGTTTGATGCCGACCCCCGGCTCCCGCAGTTCCGGGACGTAGACCGGCCGAACCGTCTCGCCGCTCTCGACCGTGCCCGTGGTGAGCTGACCTAGCGCCCGAACCGTCGAATCGGCGTCGTCGTCCTCGAGGTCCAGGTCGAACTCGACGATGGCGAGGTGATTGGGTTCGCGTACCCCCGGTGGCGTGGCGGTACTGGTCGTCCAGGTGACGACGGTCGCGGTGCGCTCGCTGAGGTCGACGGTGTCGACGGGTTTCGCGCCGTTCGGACCGCGATGGTGTCGCGGAAACCCGATCGAACCGTCGGCGTACCGCACGGCTTCCATCGGTGGCTCGTCGCGCTCGTCGTCCGTCGTCGATTCGTGGTCGATCGTCGACTCGTGATCCGTCATGCGCCCACCTCCATGATCGTGGTGATGACACAGTTGCCGAAGCCACCCACGTTACAACAGAGACCGACGTCGGCGTCGACCTGTCTCGGGCCGGCCGAACCGAGCAGTTGCTCGTAAATCTCGACGCCCTGGGCGACCCCGCTCGCGCCGAGGGGATGGCCCTTCGACTTGAGTCCGCCGGAGGTGTTGATCGGCAGGTCGCCGTCCCGGTCGGTGACCCCCGCCGCAACGAGTTCCCAGGCGGCCCCCTGCTCGGCGAAGCTCAGTCCCTCCATCTGGAGGAACTCGAGGATGGTGAACATGTCGTGGAGTTCGGCGACCTCGATGTCCTCGGGGCCGTAACCGCTCATCTCGTAGGCCGCCTGACCGCTCTCGACGACGCCGTTCATCACCGTCGGGTCCGGGCGCTCGTGGACGACGTGGGTGTCGGTCGCGCCGGCAACCCCCGAAATCACGACGTAGTCGTCGGTGTGCTCACGGGCGACGGATTCGGGGCACAACAGGAGCGCTGCGCTCCCGTCGGTGATCGGGCAAAAGTCGTACAGCCGCAGTGGATCGGCCACGATCGGTGACTCGAGGACGGTCTCGAGGTCGACTTCCGTTCGGAACTGGGCGTGAGGGTTGTCGACGCCGTTTCGGTGATTCTTGACGGCGACCTTCGCCAGACTCTCCCGGGGCGCGTCGAAGCGCTCGAGATAATGACGCGCGGTCATGCCGGCGAACGACGGCAGGGTGACGCCGTGTTTGTACTCCTCGGGGTGGGTGATCGAGGCGATGATATCCGTCGATTCCCCGGTGGTTCGATGGGTCATCTTCTCGCCGCCGACGAGCAGGGTCATGTCGCTGGCCCCGCTGGCGATCGATTGCCAGGCGGCGTAGATGCCGGCGCCCCCGCTCGAGCTGGTCTGGTCGACGCGCTGGGTGTAGGCACCGAGCGCACCGATGTCGTGAGCTAGCATGTTCATGATCCCGCCCTGCCCTTCGAACTCGCCACTCGACATGTTCGAGACGTAGCAGTGATCGAGATCACCCGGTTCGACGCCCGCATCCTCGAGGCACGCGAGTGCGGCCTCGGCGAGCAGCTCTCGGATCCAGGCCTCCCGCTGGCCGAACTGGGTCATCGACGCGCCGATGATTGCGACTCGGTCCGTGTCCATGTGCTCACAGAGTCAACTCACGCATTTATAGGCTCAGGAAGTCGTCGCGGCTCGGGTACCGAGGTGATACCGTGGGTCGAGCGAGCAGCTGGATCGAGTCGAGGACGCCAGGGTCCTGGGCGGGAAGCGTTGGCAAGGTGGATCGTAGGTGATTGGGCACCCAAGAGTCGTACGATAGAGACAACTTCAACTACTGTCGTTTGACGGTACGCTCTGTGTAGTTAGACGGTATGCCATTTGTAGGTAACTGGGACGATATTCGTCGTTACGAGACGACGTTCCTTCCTCGGAGTCACGGTCGGGTCGGGGGCAGCGTTGCAGGCCACTTCACCGATCAGCTCAGCGTCCAGGTTCAGGTCCCAACTCGAGTGGCAGGTTCAGATTCGGGTCCGCATCCACGGTCACCGCAAACGCCACCGCCACGCGAGAAAAACCACGATGGCGGCGATCCGACGCTCACACCTCGGCAGTTCGCAACTCGCTCGCCCGGTCTCGAGCCCGCGAGATCACCGCCGGGCGAGCCTTAAAGTCCACGACGACGTCGTCGCCGTAGGTCACGTCCTCGACGTTCGCGTGGTCGTGAATCCACGAGACGACACTCATCGTGTCCTCAGTCATCGGCAACACCAGTCGCTCGCGTTCCCAGTCGGGCAACTCGGTGTCGATCCGCTCGAGCAGGGCTTCGACGTTGTCACCCTCGTGTGCACTCACGGCCACGGGGGCCGGCGCGAGCGCCGAGAGTGCCTCGCGCTTTTCGTCGAGTTCATCTTCGCTCACCCGATCGATCTTGTTGAGGACGGTGACGATGGGGGCCTCGTTTCGCTCGTAGAGGGTGTCGTGGCTCGTGACGAGTTTCTCGTGAATCTCGTCGATCGGTTCGCTGACGTCGACCACCAGGAGCACGAGATCGGCCCGATAGACGGAATCGAGGGTGGACTTGAACGACTCTACCAGCCAGTGGGGGAGGTCGCTGATGAACCCCACCGTGTCCGTCACGAGGACGTCACGGGGCTCGATGTCGGCCCGTCTCGTGGTCGTCCCGAGCGTGGTGAACAGCCGATCCTGGGACTCGGCCGTCGCGTCGAGATCGGGGTGGCGATCCTCGTTCTCGTCGACCTCGAGATCCGTCGCCAACTGGCGGAGCAGCGTGGACTTGCCGGCGTTCGTGTACCCCGCAAGCGCTACGAGGTCGAACCCCGAGTCCCGTCGACGCTCGCGCCGTTGCTCTTCGGTCCGTTCGATACGCTCGAGTTCGTCGTTGATCCGGCTGATCTGGGCCTTGATGTCCCGCTCGCGGCTCTCGTCGTACTCCCCGAGCCCCATGAAACCCGGGTGTTCGTCACGCTTGGCGAGGCTGGTCTTGGCCTCGGCGCGAGGCAGTTCGTACCTGAGTTCGGCCAGTTCGACCTGGAGCTGGGCCTTCCGGGTCTGGGCTCGCTGGCCGAAAATCTCGAGGATCAGGGTGAACCGGTCCATCACCTCGACGCCCTCGGGGAGCAACTGCCCGAGGTTGTACGTCTGGTAGGGGCCCAGACGGTTGTCGAAGATTACGGTCTCTGCCCCCGTCGATTCGACGAGTGTGGCGAGTTCCTCGGCCTTGCCCTCCCCGAGTTGTAACGCGGCGTCGGCACGCCGGGACTGGGTAACTGCACCCATGACGGTGTAGCCGGCCGCTCGGGCGAGATCGGTGATCTCGTCGGTGTCGGCCGTCCCGGAGTCGACGCGCTTGGCGACGACTGCTGTCCCCTGGTCGGGGTGCTCCACGGACGGTCGTGTGGTGTGTTCACTCATGGTCGGTGTCCTCGACGAGGGTCGTGGTCCGCGGACGGGAGTGTGGCGTTCCGACTGGACGGTGGTGCTCGAGTGAGGGACTCGGCTGGCCCCCGATCGGCAACCTGCTCGAGACGATCACGTCAGGGGTGCCGGCCGGTCACCTCCATTGATCGACGGTGTGGCATACCGGTCAGTAAGCGGGCCACGCTCTTGAATCCCGTGGCGAGGTGACGACGTGGTTCACTACGGTGGTCTCGCCAGGTTCGAAAGGGCGACACCGTCGAAAACCCCGCCGCCTCAGCATATGCACCATCCGTCTGTCACCGCAGCGACTGCTCAATGAGAGTGAAGTGGTGGGACTGGCGTTGGGCCGTGCCTGTGGCAACCCGGAGGGGGTTCGTGCCGGTGCCGGTCTGTAGCTGGGGGACGCTATTGTTAGTCCGAAGCCGGGCCACGCCAGTGCCAGTCCGGAGCCGGGTGACGCGGGCACCCGTTTGGAAAGCGGCCGTCGTGGTGTCGCCGAGAAGCGAGGCGGCGCACTCAACGGAGGTCACGCCAAATCGCCGCAATTTTTACCACCATCCGCGGACCGTGTCACATGACACTGCCCAGCGCGCTCGAGGCCGCCGACGGGCCGCGAGCGATCGACACCCACGCCCACCAGCCAACGAGCGAGTTCCTCCACGACGCTGGCGGGCAGCTGATGCGCGACGCGGCCGATCGATTCGGGACCGACCTCGAGACCAACACCTACGAGCAGATGATCGAGGACTACCGTGCGGTCGGCGTCGGGCGGGCGGTGTTGCTCGGCTGGGACGCCGAGACCAATACGGGGAACCCGCCGGTTCCGAACGAGTACGTCGCCGAGGTCAGAGACGAGTATCCCGACTTCTTCGTCGGTTTCGGCTCCGTCGACCCGCTCAAGGACGACTGCGTCGAGCAGGCGATTCGATGCGTCGACGATCTCGATCTCGCCGGGTTCAAGTTCCAGCAGATCGCCCAGGGGTTCGACCCATCCGATCCCGCCCACGAGGAGCTGTGGGCGACGATAGAGGACCTGGGCGTTCCCGTCGTCTTCCACGGCGGCAACTCCACGCTGGGGGCCTGTGCACCCGGCGGACGGGGGCTCAAGATCAAGTACGGCAATCCGTTGTTGATCGACGACGTCGCCGCCACCCACCCCGACCTGCAGATCCTCATCGCGCATCCGGCGTTCCCCTGGGAGAAGGAGCAACTCGCGATCTGCCAGCAGAAGGGCAACGTCTACATGGATCTCTCGGGGTGGATGCCGAGGTACATCGACGAACAGGTGCTTCACTACGCGAAGACGCTGCTCACCGAGAAGGTCATGTTCGGTACCGACTACCCCATGCTCGAGCCCGGGCCCTGGCTCGAGCAGTTTAGAGCCCTCGAGTTCGACGAGGATGTCCAGCGGAAACTGCTCTGGGAGAACGCCGAGTCGTTTCTCGGTCTCGGGTAAGTGCTCGTCGACCCCAGAGCAGTATCGGCCAGGTGACTGGCCCGTCGAACCCAAAGCGGTTTCGGCTGGGCGACCGTATCGACGCGCATGCTCGCGCCCCTGTACACCGTCGCCATCCTCCCTGGACTGCCCGACCTGTCCGTGGTCCTCTTCGTCATCGTCGCGATGCTCGTCATTCCCGCGATCCTCGTCGGGGTCGTCCTGCTCGTGGTGCGGCGTCGGGCCCCTGGCCTCGAGGAGATACTCGCCGAACAGGACGCGGACGGTGATTCAGGGGCTGGCACTGGCGCCGCCAGCGGAATCGACCCGGAGCCACGTCGACGTGAGGACGAGTGAGAGCGAAGGGAGAATCGGGGTCCACCATCAGTTCTCGGATCGGTTCGCCGTGTGGCCCTCGTCCGCGCCGCCATCCGTTTCCGAACTGCCGTCGGCGCGGCTCGTGACGCGCTCGTCGATCACGTCGATCGAGATACCGGCGTCCATGTCTCGCGTTCGGTCCGCATCCCCGAACCCCGCACTCAACACCCTGGTCAGGGCGTCCTCGACGTCCTCCTCGAGTTCCGTGAGTCGGTGGGATTCGACCTCGATCACGAAGCCGGTGGTGATGTTCGGAGACGTGGGCAAAAAGAGGACCTCTCGGTCGTCGTCGGTCGTCTTACCCGTCTTGAACGCCGTCATCCGCAACCCATCCCAGGTCTCGAGTTTGACCGGCGTCTGCAGGGAATCTTGCTCACCGAAGGCCGTTTCGGCGGCCATCTTCGAGGCGTTGTAGACGACCCGCAGTCCCGGGACGCGATTCGCCAGGTTATCGAGCACCCGCTCGACGAGGCTCCCGACGGTCGTCCGCATCAGGTAGCCCATCGAGAGCGTGAGGATGACGAACACGGTCAGGACGACGACGACCCGGAGAAACTGAGCGAGTTGTTCGCGCGTTCGCGCCGCACCGTCGAACGCGTCGTCGGGGAGCAACGGCTCGAGGACGTCCGCGTCGAGAATCAGGCCTGGGGTCATCCCGGCGATGAGACCGTAGAGCCACCAGAGGATGTAGAGGGTGACGAGGATGGGGCCCAGCACGATGAGGCCGCTCGCGAAGTCCCGCTTCCACGAGGTCATATACTGGGGGTCACACCACGGGATTATCAGCGTTCCCGTTGTGACGCCGACTACCGGCCGAGAATTGCCCGGAGCGCGAAAAAGACGTTCTCCTTGCGCTCCATGAGCCGCCGATAGAAGTACGACTTCCACCGCGATCCGTAGGGAACGTACTGGTGCATCTCGTACTCACGGGCGAGTTCCGTCTGGGCCTCCTCGCGAACACCCATCAGCATCTGTATCTCGAACGGCGTGCCGTGTTCCTCGTGTAAGTCCTTCGCCAGGTCGATCATCTCGGGATCGTGGCTGCCGATGGCGACGCCATCGTCGAAGTGTTCGAACGCGTACTCGAGTAGGTCCTCGTACGCCTGATTGACGCGGGCCTTGTCGGTGTAGGCGACCGAAGCCGGTTCGTCGTAGGCGCCCTTGACGAAGCGAACCTTTCCCGGCAACTTGGCGAGTCGCTCGACGTCCTCGCGAGTTCGCTTGAGGTTTGCCTGCACGCAGACGCCGACGTTGCCGTCGTATTCGCGGGCCAGATCCGTGAACGCCTCGAGTGTGACGTCGGTCGTCGTGTGATCTTCCATGTCGATCCAGACGAAGACGTCCGCCTCGGTCGCCACCTCGACGAGCTCCGCGAGCAGGTCACGAAAGACGTCCTCGCCGAGGTCGAGCCCGATCTGTGACGGCTTGACCGAAATACAGGCCTCGAGATCGGTGTCTCCGATATCGGCGACCAGGGACCGGTAGGTGGCTGCGTCGTCTTCGGCTGCCTCGAGACTGTCGTAGTGCTCACCCAGTAGGTTGATGATGGCCCCAACATCGCGCTCGTTGAGCGACCGCACGTGCTCGAGCGCTTCGGCGGGGGACTCCCCGGCAACGAATCGGCTCGCAATGGGCGGGATCATATTCGAGTCTCGGTGCCCAACCGGTTAGCAAGTTTTGATTCGTTGGGACGGACAGGTCACCGGATTGATCCGAGCCCCGAGATCACCCCGCCAGCGCCGCCACGGAACCACAAGCGATTACATCACCGTGGTGCGTGAGCCACGACATGGCAATACTCGAGACGATCGTGGTCGCGTTCTGGGTGATGTTACCCGCCTACGTGCCGAACAATGCGGCGGTGTTGACGGGCGGTGGCCGACCGATCGACGGCGGCCGGACGTGGGGCGGCCGTCGGGTCCTCGGTGATGGTAAGAGCTGGCGTGGGACCGCGGGCGGCATCCTCACCGGCCTCGCCCTGGCAGGATTGCTGAACCTCGTTGCGGTGGACGTCGGGAGCGCCCTCGGCGTCGAGTTGCCCGAGTTCCCCATCCTCGCCGCGATCGGCCTCGCCGGTGGGGCCATGCTCGGTGACATCCTCGCCTCGTTCGTGAAACGCCGAACGGGTCGGGAGCGCGGGGCGATGTTCCCAGGTGTCGATCAACTCGATTTCGTCGTGGTATCCCTGCCGCTGACGGCGCTGCTCGCGACCGAGTGGTTCACGACCTGGTTTACCCTCGAAGTCATCCTCGTGATCGTAATCCTCACGCCGATTCTCCACGTAGTGACGAACGTCATCGCGTACAAACTGGGGCTGAAAAACGAACCCTGGTAACGCCACAGCCCGGCGCATTCCGGCAGGATTTACGTTTCGAGGAATAGTGACACAACGTTCTCAATCAGTCAGTTTAACTCACTCGAGCGCACCAGCCCTCACCATGACTCAGGACCTCATCGACGCCCTCAGAGCGGCCGACGCCGTCCGCTTCGGCGAGTTCGAACTCGCCCACGGGGGGACGAGCGACTACTACGTCGACAAGTATCTCTTCGAGACCGATCCCCGGTGTCTCTCGCTGATCGCCGAAGCCTTCGCCGACCGTCTCGAGCCCGACGACAAACTCGGCGGGGTCGCACTCGGTGGCGTCCCGCTCGCAGCGGCGACGAGTGTCGCGGCCGACGTCCCCTACGTCATCGCCCGGAAGCAGCGCAAGGACTACGGCACGGCGAACCTCGTGGAGGGGCGACTCGAGGACGGCGAACGGGTCGTCGTCCTCGAAGACATCGTGACGACTGGAACGAGCCTCGTCGAAGCCGTCCAGGCCCTGCGCGACGCCGGCGCGACGGTCGAGCGCGCGCTCGTGGTCGTCGACCGGCAGGAAGGTGGCCGCGAGCACGTCGAGGCGGCGGGTCTCGAGATGGATGCACTGGTGACGGCCGAGGCGTTGCTGGCGGATCGGGACCGCGACGACGAAGCGTGATCGAATCGAGTCAGCCGGATCGATTGGACTGACGACACCGAGTTCCGTCAGGACGCTTGCCCGTAGGATTCGAACTTCTCGAGGACCGTCTCCAGTTGGGCGTCGGTGAGCGTCTGTGGTTCGAGCCCGCCAGCTCGACACTGGAGATACAGCTGCGCCAAACTCTCGACGTGGATCGTGTTCTCCAGGGCCGTCTCGAGGGTCGGGGCAGTGACGACGAGGCCGTGATTCTCGATGAGACTCGCTGTGGAACCCGCCTCGTGCATGGCGGTGACGATGTTTTCGGCGAGAGCATCGGTGCCGTAGGGGGCGTATTCGGCCACGGGGACGGACTTGCCGACCGCGACGATCATGTAGTGGATCGGCGGCAGCGGTTCGTTCGCGATCGCCAGGGCCGTCGACCACGGAGAGTGCGTGTGGACGATGGCTCCCACGTCCGCCCGGCGATAGATCGCGCTATGCATGGGCACTTCGCTGCTCGGGAGCATCTCCCCGTCGCGTTGGTCGCCCCCGACGCCGACGACCGGTACGTCCGCCGCGTCGAATGCGTCGTAGGGGACGCCCGTTGGCGTAATCGCGAAGGCCTCGTCCGATCGAACGCTCAGGTTACCGGTCCGACCCGGCGTGAGCGAGGCGAGGTCGCGGGCTCGCTCGACCACCTGGCGTCGTTCGGCTTCGAGAAGCATCGTCATAGCAGATCAGTTACCGCCCCCAGACTTTCTATCCTGTGGTCGGGAGTCCCGTAGGGCCCGTCGGTGTCGACGCCCTCGAGGCCAACCCCCCGGTGGTCCAGCCAGACGGATTCGATGCCGAGGGCGTTCGCGCCGACGACGTCCGATGCGATCGAGTCACCGACCATCAGCGCATCCGCCACGTCGACACCCAGGCGCGATAGTGCGAGCGTGAACGGGACAGAGGCCGGCTTCTCCTGGCCCACCTCCTCGGAGGTGATGAGACAGTCGATCAGCGGCGGGAGCTCGAGCGCCTCGAGCTTGCGCAACTGCACCCGAGTGGTGAGGTTCGTGACGATGGCCACGTCGAGACCGCGATCACGGACCGTCTCGAGCGTCTCGAGGGTCTCCGGGAACGGCTCCATCGCCTCGAGATAGCCGTCCCAGAAGGCGCCCCCGAGCGCGAGGGCGTCCGCGGGCTGCGGTCGTCCCGTGTGGTGCTCGAGGGCGCGCTTGAAGTACAACAGGCGTTCGTGAGAGGCGGCCGTCCCGGTCAGATCCCGCTTGACGTCCTGGCGTCCACGTTGATAAAACGCCTCGAATGCGCTGTCCACGTCGCCGTGGTCGCCATCGCCGTCGGAGTCGAAGTCGTAACTCCGTTCTCGTGCAGCGGCTCGAGCGGCAGCCTTCCCGGCCTCGTTGCAGGGGTCGTAGGGGTACAGCGTGTCGTCCAGGTCGAAGCAGACGGCCTCGATCATATCCTCCGTGTCGTCGCCAGCGACAAACGCCTGTCGGTCAGTTACCCGATCGTCGTCCCTGGTCGTTCCCCGGCCAGAAACGCCTCGAGCGCCTCGGGACCGAAGATTGAGGCCGAAGCCTCGAGGCCGAGCAGGGCCCGCACTTTGGCGGCCATCCCACCCGTGACGTCCGTCGAATCGCTCGCCCCGAGCACCGACTCGACGGCCCCGTAGTCGTCGATCCGTTCGATGACTGCATCCTCACCATCGAGGACACCCGGAACCGTCGAGCAGAGGCCGATCCGGTCGGCCTCGAGGGCGGTTGCGAGGTCGGTCACGATCTCGTCCCCACTGACGATGGTCACCCCCGCACCCTCGTGAGCGATCACGTCCCCGTGGAGGACTGGAACGAACCCCTCACCCAGGAACGTGGTGACGGCGGCGGCGTTCAACTCGAGCGAGCCGTCGCCGGTCCGTGCGCCCGCCGAGAGCGGATGCACCGGCACCGCCGGGACGTCCGCGGCGAGCAATCGGGAGAGGACGAACCCGTTGAGCGCCTTCATTGCCCCGTGTATGTCGTGGAGGGCCGCGACGTCGTGGCTGCCCTGGGTGGTCGACACGCCGTGGTCACTGGCGTTGACGTGGCCGAAACTCCCGCCGCCGTGGACGACAACCAGGTCCGCCGCCTGACCGCGCGCGAGGGCGTTACCGATAGCTTCTGCCGCGGCCTCGAGTGCAGCATCGTCGAGCGTCTCCGCCCGGTCCTTGTCGGTGATGACGCTGCCCCCGAGTTTGAGGATGGTGGTCATTGAAGGCGTTTCACCCCCTCGGTAGCGAGTTCAGCACGAAAGCTCTCCACGCAGCCAGGGGTGAACGAGAGCGCGGTTTCGGTCGCATCGGTCGAATCGAGCGCGACGATGCAGCCACCCCCGCCCGCCCCAGTGAGCTTCGCCCCGGTCGCGCCGGCGTCACGGGCAGCCCACACCATACTGTCCAGCGAGCGGGCGGACACCCCCAGGGCCGACAGCAACCCGTGGTTAAAGTTCATGAGTCGACCCAGCTCGTCGATGTCGTTCGCGGCGAGCGCTCGTTCACCCTGGCGAACGAGATCGCCGATGGACGCGACCGTGTCGGCCGCGAAGTCGTACTGCTCGCGAAGCCCCCGGACACCACCAACCAGTTCACCGGTGTCCCCTGCACCGCCGTCGAAGCCGACGACGAGCGGAAGGTCCGGGGCCTCGAGCGCGCGGCAATCCTCGCCCTCGACGCGGACCGCACCCCCCGTCGCCGAGCAGAAGGTGTCCGCCCGCGACGCCTGTCCAGACTGGACGGCGTGTTCCGTCCGATAGGCGCGCTCGGCGAGTTCGTCGGTCTCGAGGCTAACTCCGAGTTCGCGCGTCGCCGCGTCGATCGCGGCGACGACGACGGCCGCCGACGAGCCGAGCCCAGCGCCCAGAGGAATGTCGCTCTCGATGGTGACGTCGAAGCCGGCGTCGCGGTCGCCGGTCACGTCGCGAACCTGCTCGATGGCCTCGTCAACGTACCCCATCGCGGCCTCGATGAGGTTCTCGGGGACGTCGACATCGGGGCGTGCGTCGGTGGTGCCACCGTACTCGACCGTGAACCCGTCCAGACTCAGGTCGTCTGCCTGAACCCGGAGACGGTCGTCCTCGCGTCTGTTCACCGTGACCCGGGCCCGACGTTCGATCGCACAGGGGACGGCGGGTTCGCCGTAGACGACAGCGTGTTCCCCGAAGAGATAGACCTTGCCGGGGGCGCTCGAGACGGTCATACACCTCGGTTCGTCCGAGGGCGATTAATAGCTACGCATACAGTAGCCATTGAACAGCATCGCACGCCCGCCACCCACTTGGCTCAGAACCGATGAGGACCGGTTCCGAACCGTCTCGACGTGGGGCTGTGTAACTCGTTTCAGGTGTCACTATGGGACGTGTCCTCGCCAGGGACAGCCTGTAGAGGGCTTCTCAGAGACACACCGTCCGGCCGCAACTGCCGACGGTCGTGTAATTGAAATATCAAATGAGACACCAGTGTCGTTACCTTTAAGTCGTCGCATCGAATTCGTTCACGTGACGCTTCGCTTTGGAGGGCCGAAGCGTCAGCGGGGACCAATTCAGGGCGGCAAGCGGCCGCGTGGCACTTTTCCGCCACGCGGCTTGCTTTCCTGTTTAGACATCGATCGCCGAGCGACGTTGATGATATAGGAGCCACTGAACGTCATTGACACACCCGCACGAGACCATGGCGCAGAACCGGTTTGTGACCGGTTCTGAGGCGACTCGCTGTGAGGGTGTGTAAATCGGTTTCAATTACTACTATAGTTGTCACGTAAGCAGCTGGTAGATCCGAGTCAATTGAAATCGTCCACGTACGGGACCGAGAACGGCACGTTTATACCCGGTCGGACTATAGCTAAAGAAATGACTCCCTCCACCAACAGCCCCGAGCGTCGGCCGCCGCACAAGGCAACACTCTTTTGTCCGAATTGTAACCACGAAAGTCCCATCAATGGGGACTGGGTCATCCACGTCCACGCCAACTCCATCGACTACGAATGCCCAGACTGTGAAGTGGTGATCAACTCACGTCCCGATAAGTCAGGGGTAGACGCGGAAAGTGACGGCGTGCTTCAGTTCGGTGACGCCGACTGACCTGCAAGCAATCCACCAGCTCGAACCGCTAATCCGCTCCCGGAGGATTCGGTGGCGTCGCGCGTCGGGCAGCGACTCACACCCTGACTACGCTCATACGGTTTAGTGTTGTCTCTTACCGGTGATTGCCCATACCGGGTCGGCAATCACCGGTAAAAAGTTACAGCAATCCGTATCAGTGGTCGGCGGTCGACGGTTTGAGACCGGCGGTTCACGATCCGGTGGGCCTCTTCGCACACCGCACAACGTGTAGTAACGCGAGAAAAGCCGCTCATGGAGACTGTGTGAATAGAAAACATGCATGACGCGTTAGGTGAAGTCCTGACAATTATGCATCGGAAGAGTTACTCATGCCGGATTCAGTTAACCCCCGGAAATCCCGTCACACCGGGACCGATGCGGATCCAACCCGATATATTTATTAAAATACGACAATAAGTGACAGGTGGACATATCCAATGTACGACCTGACAGGCTTTCAGCGTGATCTGCTGTACGTCATCGCAGGGGAGGACGAACCGCACGGACTGGCGATCAAGGAGGAACTCGAGCAGTACTACGAAAAGGAGATTCACCACGGTCGGCTCTACCCGAACCTCGATACGCTTGTCGACAAGGGTCTCGTCGAGAAGGGGAGTCGTGATCGCCGGACGAATTTCTACACCATGACCCGTCGCGGTCGGCGCGAACTCGAGGCGCGTCGCGAGTGGGAACAGTCCTACGTCGACTTCTGACCGCCGTCAGCCGAGTCGACACCGGATCGCGACCCACGCTGAGGACACTCGAGGCGCCGATCAGACAGGCTCACGGGGAGTGTCGGTGGTGGTTATGCGTCCGCGACAAAGAACCGAAAGACAGTGCCGAGAGAGGTTCGAACCCATCGAGCGGGGAGGATATCCCGACCAATTGTAAGGGCTCTGTAAGAATTGCCAGAGCCACAACGAATAATTTTACTGGGGGGCCCCCTCAGGCCCAGTATGGACCGAGACACGGTCGAGCCCGATGTCGATACCATGCCCGGCAGTGGGGCCAAGGAGTGGTCGACCTACCATCACCAGTATGCCGCACCGAGCACCTACGTGTACAACTTCGTCTGGGACAGTCAGGCACCAGCGATCGGCCCGTTCTGTACCGATGTTGACGGCAACGTTCTGCTCGATTTCACGAGCCACGTCGCTGCTGCCCCACTCGGATACAACAACCCAGCGATCATGGATCGTCTCGAGGCGTTCGACCTCGTTGACCCGCTGAAGATCGCCGGCCAGGACTTCTACGTCAGCGGCGGCGGCCCACCGGAGGATCCGGAGTTCCCGGGTCCATCGCAGTTGATGGAGCGGCTGATCGATCTGACCAGTCACTACGATATGGATCGCGTGTTCCTCTCGAACTCCGGCGGCGAGGCAGTCGAGAACGCGATCAAGATCTGCTATGCGACGGGGGGTCACCGGGCGTTTACCTTCGACGGGGCCTTCCACGGACGAACCCTCGGCGCGCTCTCGCTGAACCGGTCGAAGACCGTTCACCGGAAGGGGTATCCCGAGATCGGCGGCGTCGTGAGCGTCCCCTACCCATCGACCCAGGCGGGCTACGAACGGGATTGGTGCACCGACGGACCTGGCGGTAACGTCATTGCGGACAAACTCGATCCCAAACAGGGCATCATCGACCCCGACGAGGTCGCCTATCTCATCGTGGAACCCGTACAGGGCGAAGGCGGGTATCGCGTCCCGCATCCGGAGTTCGTTCGAGATCTCGAGGCCCTTCGCGACCGCTTTGGTCTCCGGGTGATCGCCGACGAGATCCAGTCGGGGCTCGGCCGAACCGGTGAGATGTGGGCCATCGACCACCTGGATCTGACCCCTGACGTGATCACGAGCGCGAAGGGGCTCCGCGTCGGGGCAACCATCTCCCGCTCGGACGTGTTCCCCCAGGAGACGGGCCGGATTTCCTCGACGTGGGGTGCCGGTGACCTGATCGCCGCGATGCAGGGTGCCCTGACAATCGACGCGATTCACGAGCACCTCCCGAACGTGCGTGAACGGGGCTCCCAGTTCCGAACCCTGCTCGAGGAGTACGCTGCCGAGAGCGACAACGTCATCGACGTCCGGGGCCGCGGACTGATGTTGGCCATCGAGTTCGACACCAAGGCTCACCGCGAAGCGGTGGTCGAGGCGGCCCTCGAACGTGGCCTACTGACGCTTGGGTGTGGCTACAAGACGCTCCGACTGCTCCCGCCGCTTGACGTCACCGAGCGTGAAATCCGGCTTGGGGCGGACCTCCTGTTCGATTCGATCGACGCTGTGACCGGGGAGTTGGCACTCGAGCAATATAGTAACAATTGAAACGAGTTACACACCGTCACAGCGAGTCGGCGCAGAACCGGTGGCAAACCGGTTCTGCGCCGGGGTCTCGGGGGGGTGTGCAATAACGTTCAGTGGCTACTATAACACGGATTTCCGAACACATCCGCGTCAAGCCCACGGCTCGACGTGTCTTCTGTGGCCGCGCGAAGCGGCACCCACATCAGAATCGATACCGTCGCTCCTCGTCGAGACTGGGGTACTCGTCCCCACCGGTCATGTCGTCGAAGGTCATCCCGGACAGGTACTCGTCGTACGTCACGTCGTAGCCTGAGCGGAGTTGAAAGTCGAGTTTACCCGTGTCGACGCAGGTCTGAAAGAGCAGGTGGATGGCCCGCCGGACGAGTTCGTCGGTGGATGTCGGCTCGAGGGCGGTCTCGAGTAACGCGAGTTCGTTACGTGTCTCCCGATCGAGAGTGATCGGGCACTCCGTGCCCAGGTCGCTGTAGCGCGTCTCCATTTCCGTCGAGAGCTCCTCGAGTGACATACTCTGTGCTCGTACGTAGTGTGGGTAAATGCTTTCGGGCTTTGCTGTGCCCAGATCGCGCATCGGCACCCGGAACCGCCATCGGTAAGGTCGTTCGCCCGAGACCTCGAGACATGCCAACGGAGGGGAACGCACCCGTTTCAGGCGACGGTGGCGAGGAGGGCGCCAATGGCGACACCCTCCCAACCGACGGTACCCTCGAGGCCGTCCAAGAGGCCCTCGTCGCGTGGTACGAAGACGACCACCGGTCGTATCCCTGGCGGGAAACCGAAGATCCGTACGAAATCCTGGTCAGCGAGGTCATGAGTCAACAGACCCAACTGGACCGGGTGGTTGAAGCCTGGTCGGCGTTCCTCGAGCGGTGGCCGACGACGGCGGCGCTCGCAGCTGCCGACCGGGCGGACGTCGTGGGGTTCTGGTCCAGCCATCGATTGGGATACAACAACCGCGCGAAGTACCTGCATGAGGCGGCGACACAGATCGAAACCGAGTACGACGGGACGTTCCCCGATACCCCCGACGAGCTCGAGGAGCTGATGGGGGTCGGCCCGTACACCGCGAACGCGGTCGCGAGTTTCGCGTTCAACAACGGCGACGCGGTCGTCGATACCAACGTCAAGCGAGTCTGCTATCGGGCGTTCGACGTGCCCGACGACGATTCGGCGTTTGCCGAAGCCGCGAACCACCTCATGCCCGACGCAGCCTCGCGAGTCTGGAACAACGCGATCATGGAACTCGGTGCCGTCGCCTGCACGCAACGGCCTCGGTGTGACGAGGCCGGTTGCCCGTGGCGCGACCGGTGTTCGGCGTACGCGACCGGCGACTTCTCCGCGCCGGACGTCCCCACCCAGTCGAGTTTCGAGGGGAGTCGTCGGCAGTTCCGCGGACGCGTGGTCCGAACACTCGAGCAGTTCGAGGCACTCCCGCTCGACGAGCTCGGGCCCCGGGTTCGCGTCGATTACACCCCGACGGGCAAGCACGGTCGCGACTGGCTGGCGGACCTCTGTGCGGATCTGGTCGACGACGGATTGCTCGAGGTCGATCGCGAGGCTGGGTCAGGGTCGGGACCGGTGGTCCGGCTCAAGCGGTAGGTCGAGAGCGCACACCGCCGAACGCGGCGTCGATCACTCCTCGTAACTGTGGGCCGCCATCGGCCCGTCGACCAGCGCCCGGAGCGTGAACGGCCGGTCGCCGTCGGGATCCTCGAGCCGACCGATAGCCACGCCGGTGTAGGCCATGCCGCGCTCGAGGGGGACGTCGAAGGAGCCGACGGAGTCGTCGGTTCCCGTGGGCCTGATATCGAGTTCGTAGTTCGATGCCGGGAGCGCAACGTACCCGGTCGCCTCCCCGAACTCCAGCGCCTCCACGATGGGGCGGGCACCGTCGTTGGCGAACAGGTCGACCGCTGGGGCGTCCGGGACGGCGTGAACGGCACGGAGGAGGGCCGATCCGTCGTCGACCAGGACGTGAGCCCGGAGGGTTTCCTGCTCGACGGAGCCGATGGCAGCAACGGTGTAAAACGCCCGACCGAGCCAGTGGTCGCGCTCGATGACGGGCTGGTCGGGGTCACCAGCGGGGGTCACGGTCAGGGTGTACGTCCCCGGTTCGAGTTCGAGATAGGGGGTGATACGCTCGTACTCGAGGCCGTCGACGACCTGGTCACCGTCCACGTAAACGTCGACGGCGGGTGCGTCGGGCGAGAAGTGAGCGATTCGAACGGCGGTCAGCGGTGGGCCGTCGGCGGTGGTGTCGTCTTCAGCCTCTTCCGCCCTGTCGTCGTCCTCGTGTTCACCGATCGAAACCAGTGGCGTGGCGGCGGTCAATCCGGTCCGTCCTCGGGCCTGGGGTGTCGTTGCGGGAGCCATTGTACGACCGAGTCGGTGGACGGCGTCGGCATAAATCACCGCGTCAGTTGCAGTGAGTGTCACGGTGCATGGAGGGGTTAGCACCGGTCGTCTCCCCGAACAATCACCGTAGGGTACACCTGTGTGGTCTCAGTATCCTCAGACCCATCCCGAGCGGTTGCTACCCGGTTCCGCATTGACTGCCACGAGCGGACGCTAGCGTCCACTTCAACCCCTGTCCGATCCTGGCTCCGGCCGATCGGCCGGGGCGTCGTCGCCAGCACCGCTGGACTCGAGCGGTTCGTGCTCGAGTACGTATCCCCCCTCCACGGACTCGAGTGAGCCTACGGTGTAGAGGCGGATATCTGATTCCATGGCCGTCACCACCGGCACGTCGTAGTGGGTCGCATCGTACTCGAGGGCCGGGCCGCCGGGTCGCTCGCGTGCACCCTCGACGAAATCGCGATGGCGCTCGAGCCGACGACGAGCGACAGCCCGCGAGAGCGCTTCCACGTCGCTGACGCTGACGTCGAACCGCGAGAGAAAGGCTGACTCGAGTTCGTATCCGATCGAGTGCCGACCGGCGCACATCGCCGCGAGTGTCGTCGTTCCCGTGCCCCAGAAGGGGTCGAGGATCGTGTCGCCGTAGGCCGAGTACATACAGCAGAGGCGATAGGGGATCTCGAGGGGGTACGCCCCCGAGCGGTCACGCAGGTTAGCCCCCTCCTCGTCGAGATCCTCGAGGGCCTGGAACTCGCCGGTCACGTCGGACCAGAGATCGGTGAACCAGCGGTTGCGTTCCTCCCAGAAATACGCCGCCTCGTAGCGTTCGTCGGCTCCCGGCGGAAACGAACGTCGCGTGCTCCCCTTGCGAAACACCAGCACGTACTCGTGCTCGAGGGTGACGTAGGCGTTCGGCGGAATCATCCCGCTTCCCATGAACTTCGCGCCGCTATTCGTGGGTTTCCGCCAGAGAATGTCCGGCAGGGGATCGAACCCCAGCGACACGAACGCCTCGAGCACCCGCGCGTGATTTGGGTACACCCGGAAGCTGTCGTCGAGGGTCCGGGTCGCATCCCCCACGTTGATGCAGGCAATGCCGCCATCGACGAGAACGCGCTCGACTTCCGTCCAGACGGCCTCCAGTTGGGCGTGCATGGCTTCGAAGGCGGCTTCGCCCTCACCGGCTTCGAGGTGGGTTTCGATCGCGGGGTCGAGCCTGGCGAACAGGTCGTCCCACATCTCGATCATCGGATACGGTGGTGAGGTGACGACCAGTTCGACCGACTCGTCGGCCACGCTCGAGAGGTCGCGGGCGTCCCCGTTGACGACGCGGTGAGTCGTCTTCATCGTCTGTTTGTGGCGCCGTCGCCGTCTTAGGTCTTTGTACAGCGACCGACGAGTCGCCCTGGGTCGGGAACAATGGCGCGGTGACCACGCTCCTCGAGCGATCGTGCTCGAGAGAGTGTGTTGACACTGATCTCGGTGGGTGTTACACAACAGATCGCGGGTCAGCGTGGGAGTGCCAATCAGTACAGGCGGGCCCTGACGACAACGGGACTCCCCTCAGTTATCGGCAGCAGGCCCTTCACTGTCTGTCGTCTGCTCTTCGTCGTCCGCTTCCCCCGTGTCCTCACCGTCATCCGCTGTCGGTTCGAAGCTCTCGGTCGCCTCGTCGGTGAACGATGACTCCGTCGCCGGTTCGAACTCCTCGACGGGTTCCCACTCCTCGTCGGTCGATTGGCGTCGTCGCCAGACGAGCGCCCCAGCCGCGATCAGTCCGAGGAGCACCACGGCCCGGGTGAGAACCCCACCCGAGTCATCGCTCGAGTCGGACTCCGGTTCGTCTTCGGTGTCCTCAGCCATCGCTGTCCCCTCGTCGAGGGGATCCTGTGCCGTCTCCGTCCCCTCGTCGTCGGTATCCCGAACTGCCGCCACTCGCTCCTCGAGCATCGTTCCGGCCTCAGCGTCCGGCACCGTCTCGGGGAGGTCCGAGCGGCCGAGGAGGTAGCCAAGCGCCGCACCGACGCCAACCAGGGCACTGGCGGCGGGAAGCTTGCGCCTGGCGGAACCACTCGTTCCCTCGGCCTCGTCGACTGCCTCGAGAATCGGTTCGCGAAGCGACGTGTCCAACCCCACACCGACGGCCTCTTTGATGAGGCGCTCGGCAACCGGGGGAGACTCTCCAGACGCGGTTTCTGTTTCGGACATGGGCCAGTCCACGAGACGCCGCTAAATAGTTCTGTGCAACGTTTCGGTTCTTACACCGGTTCGGAACGGGAGTAAGAAGCACCTACCGACGACAGTCGCAACCGATCCCCACAGGATGGCCCGGCGACAACCCCCCGCTGGCCCTCGCGACCACCGAAATGTGGCCGCGGCGTCACGTGAGGAGGGGTGCAATGACCGTCGCGAGCGCATCGAGGCCACCGAAACCGTACCCGAAGACGAGAACCGCCGGGACGAATCCGGCGATGGCCGCTCGAGCCAGCGAGGTGTCGTGAACGATCCGAAGCCCGATGACGAGCAACACCCCACCGTAGCAGGCGGCGACGGCCTGCAGCGGGGCCACGGGGATACCGGCGACCACACAGGGTGCACTCGCGTAGGCGATCACCTGGACCGTCTCGCTGATTCCCGCCCGCTGTTCTACCGCAACAACCAGAAACAGCGTCTGGAGTGCAGAAACGAGATGTAACCCAAGCGGTGCCACCAGCAAGACGACGACGCTCAGCCAGAAGACGGCCTCGAGGACCGGCGACACCGATAGCGACGGGTAGGCGTCCGCGACCAGCACGTACCGACTCGTCTCCGCGACGAACACGACTGTCAACAGGAACGTCAACCCGGGGGCCTGGTCGCCCGGCGCGACGCCGACCCGGAAGAACCGTTGTGGACGAATTAGGACCTCGAGCCAGGCCCGTGCAATCCCGGCGGGCCCGCGGTCACGGCCACCGTCGGGGTTCTCGATCCATTGGGTCATTGTCGAGGGTCGCCACGCCGGAGTGTGTGGCAGTGTCGACACCGAGCCTCGTACGATTCCTCGGCACCGACCAAGGTCGTCGGGTCGTCGACGTGTGCCGGCTTCCCGTCCACGAGTCGCTGATTTCTGGTGGCTGGCTCCCCACAGCACGCACAGATTGCCTGGAACTTCTCGACGTATTCCGCGAGCGCAACGAGTTGTGGCAAGGGTTCGTACGGTTCACCCCGGAACGTCTGGTCCGTCCCGCTGACGATCACGCGACGGCCGTCCGCAGCGAGTTTCTCACAGAGGGAGATCAGGTTCTCGGCGAAGAAATTGGCCTCGTCGAACGCCACCACCTGCTCGCCGTTGAGCGAGTCGGTGACGGCTTCGAGGTCGCCGTCGGGGTCGATTGCAACAGCCTCCCAGCGGCGTCCGTCGTGTGAGCCCACGTGACTCTCGCCGTAGCGGTCGTCGATGGCGGGGGTGAACACCGCGACCTCTTGGCCGGCGATCTCCGCTCGTCGAAGGCGACGGAGCAACTCCTCGGTCTTTCCCGAGAACATGCTCCCGGTGATGACCTCGATCCAGCCACTCTGCGTGATCGCGTGCATCGGATAAAAGCGGAGTAACCCGTGGTTAAATCGTTTGCCAAATCGTATCGCCAACCGCTCGCTGGCGCTGAGTAACGGTTTCCCCGCCGGGCCGGCTTCGCTCTCCAGACAGTGGCCTCGACGAATCGATGGCATCGTCCCCTCGGGCCAGCCTATGGGTAGTCCTGACGAAGGGGTCACATAACCAAAAGGGTAGGTTCACGACAAACAGTATGAGCGTCATCCGCGAGCCGGGTCGGTTCAGCCGGCACACCCGGCGGCGTCTCGTGGGCATGACAGCCGCGGCCAGTGCAGCCGCCCTCGAGGCGACGGCTGTCGGTTGCTGGTTCGCCCTCGTGGTCCTGGGTCCACGGACGGCCTCGACGGCGCTGGCTGGGCTCGGACTGCTGTTCTGTGGCGCGTTGCTCCGGACGGTCGTCTTCGGCAAGACGACCACGTCGATTCGGGACCTGCTGACGCCGTATCGAATCGGCGCGAGCCTCGCGCTCGTTGCGGCCTGGCCGCTGTGGCTTTTGGTCGCCGAGCGGGGGACAGGGCTGTGGAGTCTCGCGCTCGCTGGAGTGGTGCTCGTGGCCATCTTGATCCTGCAATTTCGTCTCGAGCGTGCGGCGTTTCACGTCCCAATGACCAGGCGCTGCCGGATGATCTCAGTGCTGGCGGCCAGCCTCGTGGCGGTCGGGGCGACGATCATGCTCGCCTCCGTCTGGTACACCGACTGGTCGGTTGTGAGCGAGCCGCTGGCCGTCGGTTCGCAATCGGTAGTCGTCCACATCGAGGCGTTCCAGATCGGGCTCATCGTGTTCGGACTGTTTGCGTTCCTCGCGCACCAGCGTCGATTCCAACAGATACTGGAACCGTAAACGTGGAGGCAGGAAAGGGGTTCGGGTTCGAAAGTTCGACAGACCTGCGGTCACCCGCCGCGGTTCTGATCGGCCTCGAACGAGCCCGGATCCGGCTCGATCGCCGCGTACTGGACGACGCGCTCGCCGAGCGTTCTGACCCGCGCCTCGAGGCGGTCGTCCACGAAGGAGCCGTCCTCGATGGCGCCGTTGGCGTTCGGGACCGCCACCTGGTGGGGAAGGACCCACGCGTTGAGCGCTCGACACACCGTCCGGAGGTGCTCGAGCGCCGTGACCGGGAACGCACCGCCGGCAACCCCGACCAACCCCACCGTCTTGTCCTCGAACTCGTCGAACCCACAGTAATCGAGTGCGGTCTTCAACGGCGAGGAGTAGGAACCGTGATACATTGGCGACCCCAGGATGATCGCGTCGGCCGTCCGAACTCGACGAGCCAGTTCAGCGGCGTCGCCAGCGTCGGCCCGGTCGACGTCGGCGTCGAAGATGGGCAGGTCGTACTCACCGAGCTCGATCAATTCCGTTTCGCCACCGGCTGCCGCGGCGGCGTCCAGGGCACACTCGAGGGTCGTTCGGGTGTGGCTCCCCTCGCGAAGACTCCCACAGATCGCGTGGACAGTGACGTCTGCCATGGCTCACTCGAGGGCAGGGACCGGGAAAAGTGGCGAGGGTAGGTAAGGGGTGGCCTGTGTCGGTCCGGAAACCCCCGAAGGACCGGCTCAGTTCGTGGCCGTCTCGAGGGCCTGCTCGAGGTCGGTGATGATGTTGCCCGGGTCCTCGATCCCGACCGAGAGGCGCACGAGTTCGTCCGTGACTCCCGAGGCGTGTTTCTCCTCCTGGCTGAGTTGCTGGTGGGTCGTGCTCGCGGGATGGATGATCAGCGTCTTGGCGTCGCCGACGTTGGCGAGCAGGCTGGCGAGTTCCGTCGACTCGACCGTCCCGCGGGCCGCCTCGTAGCCGGCCTCGAGGCCGAAGGTGAGCATGCCGCCGTACCCGCCCTCGAGGTACTCGCTCGCGGTATCGTGGGTCGGATGGGAGTCGAGGCCCGGGTAGTTCACCCACGCCACCTCGGGACGGTCTGTGAGGAACTCGGCAACGGCCATCGCGTTCTCGCTGTGGCGTTCCATGCGCAGCGGCAAGGTCTCGAGGCCTTGTATGGTCTGCCAGGCGTCAAACGGCGACTGCTGGTTGCCGAGGTCTCGGAGGCCCCGGGCGATGGCCGCGTAGGTGAACGCGGCGTCCCCGAAGGTCTCGGCGAAGTTCACGCCGTGATAGGCCGGGTTGTCCGCGGCGAGTTCGGGATACTTTTCGGGGTACTCCGCCCAGGGGAACGAGCCGCCATCGACGACGACGCCACCGATGGTCGTTCCCGAGCCGTGGAGCCACTTCGTCGTCGAGTTCCAGACGAGGTCCGCGCCGTGCTCGAGGGGGCGACAGAGCGCGGGCGTCGCAAACGTATTGTCGACGAACAGCGGGGCCCCGTGGTCGTGGGCGATGTCGGCGATGCGCTCTATGTCCGGCGTGTCGAGGGCCGGGTTCCCGATGGTCTCGAGGTGGACGTAAGCCGTGTCCTCGTCGATGGCCTCGGCGTACTGGTCGTAGTCGAGGGTGTCGACGAATCGGGTGGTGACTCCCCGACGCTCGACGGAGTGGGTCAGGTAGGTGTAGGTGCCGCCGTAGAGCGAGGAGGCGGTGACGATGTTGTCGCCCGCGGAGGCGAGGAGAAACGTGGTGAGGTCGAGGGCTGCCATCCCGGACGACGTGACCGCCGCGCCCACGCCACCCTCGAGCGTCGCGAGGCGCTCCTGGAGGGTCTCGACGGTCGGGTTCATCAGTCGGGAGTAGATGTATCCCGGCTTCTCGAGGGCGAACTGGGCGGCGGCGTCCTCGGCGTCTTCGAACACGTAGGACGTGGTCTGATACAGCGGTGGAGCCCGCGCCCCAGTGGCGGGATCGGGTTCCTGGCCGGCGTGCACGGAGTCGGTCGCGAGCGAGCGATCTTGATCATCCGTCATGGGCTACACTCGGGGAGCTGGACGCATTACGCTACCTTGAGTGGTGAGTGTTGCCGCTATGTCTGACATATTCCCCACTGTCATCCGGAACGGCTCACGAGGTAATCAGTAGTCTCGGTCGACCGTCTGTTCGCGGACGCGCACGCCCTGGCGGCCGAGGTGTTGGAGCTGTCGACGGGCGAACTCCTCCTCGCGGGTCCCGCGGGTCGCGAGTACGTACAGCTGGGCGGTGCCGGTCGGGCGCATCGTGCGGCCCGCTCGTTGGGTCCCCTGCCGACGCGAGCCACCGAGCCCCGAACCGACGATGGCGAGGTCGGCACTCGGCAGGTCGAGGCCCTCGTCACCAACCCGCGAGAGCACGAGAGTGTCGAGTTCGTTGCCACGGAAGGCATCGAGCAGGCGCTGGCGCTCGTGATGTGGCGTCTCCCCCGAGAGAAACGGGGTGTCCAGGGCGTCGGCGATCTCTCGGCCCTGCTCGAGGTAGTCGACGAAGACCAGCGCTCGAGCGGCGGGGTTGGCAGCGAGCAGGTAGCGAATCTCCTCGATCTTGCCCGGGTTCGTCGCCGCTAGCTGGTAGCGTTCGCGACCATCGGCGGCGCTGTAGGCGTTCCTGACGTCATCATCGCCCCAGGGCACGTATCGAATCGCGAGTTCGGGTTCGGCGACGAACCCGGCCTCGAAGAGGGCGTCCCAGTCGGTACCGATCGGGGGTCCGAGCAGGGTAAAGATGTCGGCCACCAGGTCGTCTTCCCTGACGGGACTGGCCGACAGCCCGAGTCGGTGCCGGGACTGGAGGTGCGTGCTCCGTCGGTAGACGTCCGAGGGGACGTGCTGACACTCGTCGAAGACGACCAGCCCCCACTCGCGGTCGTCGAACAGCGCACGGTGCCGATCCATGCCGGCGATCTGGTACGTCGCGACTGTGACGGGGCGAATCAGTTTCTGGCCGCCATGATACTGGCCGACCTGGTCGGCCTCGAGGGAGGTCGTCTCCAGCAGGACGTCGGCCCACTGGCGAGCCAGGTCGCGGCTGGGTACCAGGATCAGCGTTTCCCCGCCGATTTCGGCCATCGTTGCGATGGCTGCCACCGTCTTGCCGCTGCCGGGCGGCCCGACGTAGACGCCCTCACCCTGATCCATGAAGCGGTCGACCCACGCCCGCTGGTAGTCACGGAGCGACACCGAGAGTTCGATGTCGAGGGGTGCGCCGGACTCGAGATCCCGGTCGTCCCGAACCGGGTAGCCAGCCTCGTAGAGCGTGCGCTTGATCGCCGCCTCCGCCCCCTCACGGACCCAATCCTCGGTATCAGAGATGGGGGCGTGAACGTGTGCCTCGTCGAGTTTCTGTCTGGCGACGTTGCCCATGATCTCCGCACTCTCTGCTTCGAGCACCGTATACCCCTCGGGATGGGTCAGGAGGCGAAACTGGCGGGCCCGATCCCACTGGCTCTCCACCCAGTCCTCGAGCGATTCTGACCGCTGGTTCAGCGCCTGGCGCATCGTTCGCACCACTCCCTCGAAGTCGTCGTGTGGCGACTGCCAGATGTCGGCGGGTCGGATCTCGTAACGGTAGCCGGCATCGCCGTTGGTAGCAGCGAGGTTTGCGAACTGGGCCAGCTGGGCGCGCGTGAACTGCTCGGGTTGATCGACCACGACCTCCCGACGCTTCGGGAAGACGATCACCCGCTCGCGTTCGGTCAGGTCCTCGAGTTCCGTCGGATACCAGATCGTCATCGCTTCCGTCGAGGTGAGGCGGTCGAGATCGCCAGCGTCGACGAGACGCTCGAGGCCCGCAATCAGGGCCGATTGGGGGCACTCGGCGTGTCGCTCGAGTTCCGCGGTGGTCAGGAACGGGCGACCGGCGCGCTGGCAGACGTCGTGGAATGTCGACAGGGTGAGGGTGGGCCCCGACTCATCGTCGGGTGGCTGGTCGTTGTCAGTCACTGTCCGAGATAGCCGATTGACGGCTAAACCGATTGCGTTCGAGCGAGATTAGGTCGACCCCTATGGATTTCGAGAGCGCTACCGTAGCCACTGAACGTCAGTGTACGCACCCTGATGATACCATGGCGCAGAACCGGTTTGTCACCGGTTCTGAGCCGACTCGGTGTTGGGTGTGTAAACCGTTTCAATCGTTCGTCCATTTCTAACCGTAGACGACGTCTCCGGGGGACTTTTGTTGTGCCTAACGTAGCGATAGGCTCCGGTCAGATCGGTGCCGACCCGAACCCAGGCAAACTGCTTTAGGGCTCGCAGGTGTACGGTCACACATGTACCGGGCGATCCTTCCGGAGGGGCAGATCCTCTGTGAACGCTACGAACACACCGACACCGGTCTCGAGTTGTTCAACGAGGACGATCAGTTCATCGGCTTCGTTCCCTACACCAACCTCCACGCGTTGCTCGACGAGGACGTCTACAGCAGCGATGAGCGCTCGATAATGTAGCATTGTGGACCTGTAGCTTGCCGTTTCGCGTGATAGAGGTGTCACCGGCCGTCGATTAGTATCGACCGTGTCGATACTCACCTGCTGTGGCGGGAGGTCACCACGGCAATTCTGCGCAGACGGTTTCTTGTCGTCGCTTCGCGAGGAATGTCAGTACGGTACGGGCGATCACGGGTAAATCGTGGGCGAAAACCGTATCAGGCCTCGACTTCCTGCCCGATCGCATCGAGTTGCTCTCGGTACCGATTTCGAACGGTGACGACCGTGGTCTGTGCGGTCTCGGCGACCGCTCGCTGGGGAATCGTCTCGTTGCACAGCAAGCCAGCGGCGTATATGGCCGCGGCGGCGAACCCAGTCGGTGACTTCCCCGAGTGCAGTCCCTGTTCGGTGGTCCTGTCGATGATGTCGATCGCCCTGGTTTCGACCGCCTTGCTCACGTCCAGTTCGGAGCAGAACCGGGGCACGAACTGACGCGGGTTCGTCGGCTCGAGGTTGATATCGAGTTCGTCGGCGATGTAGCGATAGGTCCGGCCGATTTCGCGCTGGTCGACCCGCGAGACCGCCGTGACCTCCTCGAGGCTTCGAGGAATTCCCTCCTCGCGACAGGCCGTGTAGAGGGCACTGGTGGCGACACCTTCGATCGAGCGGCCACGGATCAGATCGCGGTCCAGAGCGCGCCGGTAGATGACGCTCGCCGTCTCCTTCACCGGGTTCGGGAGCCCCAGGGCGCTGACCATCCGATCGATCTCCGAGAGGGCGTATTTGAGGTTCCGTTCGCCGGCGTTTTTCGTCCGAATGCGTTCCTGCCAGACGCGCAGGCGATGGAGTTGACCGTGTTTCTCCGCCGACATCGTGTGTCCGTTGGCGTCACGATTTCGCCAATCGATCGTCGTCGTCAGTCCGCGATCGTGCATCGACTGGGTCAGTGGTGCCCCCACCCGCGAGAGCTGATCGTGTTCCTTAGCGTTGAATGCCCGCCACTCGGGTCCGTAATCGATCGGGTCCTCGCTCAATACGAGCCCACACTCGCGACAGACTGACTCCCCACGGTCGGGATCGCTCACGACTGTGCTCGTCTCACAGTCTGGGCACCGACCGGTGGCTCGCTCCGACGATTCCTGTCGCGTACGTTCGGATACGGACTGTGTCATCAGTAGGCACTGTGACCCCAGCCGCTCTTGTAAGGGGGGCGCATGGTTTCGAACGTAACACCGACTTTCCCCGTGCTCAACCGAAACAAAAACCCACGCCCCGTCTGCCCCCCGTGACGGGCGTGGCACGGCGAAACGTCATCGGTCGTTTCAGCGACGGTTACTGGCGATCCGCGACCGCCCTGTACGGGTCCAACCAGTGAGTACCGTCAACCGAGGACGGCCCGCGTGTCGAACGCTGTCCCAAGGTCCGCTCGATGACCAAGTGACGACCGATCGCCACTTCGCCATCGCGACATATGCTACCACTATACATGAATAGGCGGGGTCGTTCCACGCTTTCACGACGGTAATCACACACTGAGGACGCCAATCACTGACTGCGATATCGAACTGACCGCGACAGTTAAGCGGTCGGTCACGAACCGCAACCTGTGTGTGGTCACGTGACAGCAAACATGAATGGTCCGGGAGATCCAACGTGGTGGAAGTCGGCTGTTGGGCGATCCAATACATTACCGCATCAGGGACGGCAGTCGATCCGTACGACTTTGCAACCGATGCAAAACGTGGCCGTGTTTAAGAGTGTCTCCGTTGGGAAATCAACTGGTGTCTCAAACGTGATTGCGAGTGTCCCCTCGTGTGATATGCAGTGCCCATTTGCCACCGTTAGCGGTGCCACGGTGGCTGACTCCCCGTACCGATTCACGGAACGGCTGATGGCGGTGTGGAACGAACTGGACGACCACCAGCTACTCGGGAACGGGACGTTGGTAACCAATGCAAAACGACTCCCATTGTCCCGCTCCCAGATGTGCGACAGAGGAGGCGGTCGATGATGTCCTCGATCGACACCCTCCCCGAAGAGATCACCGCGGTCACGGGTGATGGTGAGGAAGATCAAACCCTCTCGAAGGACGTCATCTTCGAACTCCTCAAAAACCGACGCCGTCGGGAGGTGCTCGCGTACCTGCTCGAGGCCGAAGAGACGGTCACCCTGGGCGAACTTGCCGAACAGATCGCCGCCTGGGAGAACGACACGGACGTCAACGCCCTCAGTTCCGACCAGCGCAAGCGGGTCTACGTGGCTCTCTACCAGACCCATCTGCCGAAGATGGACGATGCCGGAATCGTCGATTACGACCAGGACCGTGGCCTGATCACGCTCGCTGACAACGCGGACTTGCTCGTGATGTACCTCGACACGGACACCCACCGACGAGACCGGTGGGATCGAATCTACGCCTCGGTGAGTGTGCTCGCAACCGCCGTCCTCGCTGGGGCAATGGTCGGTTTTCCTGGCCTTGCCGCCCTCCCGCTGGGCATCCTCGCGACGTTCGTCGTCGCTACATTCCTGGTCCTCTCTGGCGTCCACGTCCTCGTCAACCACCGGTTCCAGCAGGTCGTCGACGGAAAACTCGAGCGAATCGGATAGGGTTCCGCCACACGCGAGCGCCACCGAGATGGGGCATCCGGTGGGGACGACAGTGACATGCGTTGGCCCTATCGAGTGACCCAGTCGTCGGTTTCTGCCCTCAACGCGGCGTGTACCTGGTGTCCAGTCAGCGAGGGAGGGAGGCTGGAATCGATCAGTGAGAGACGACGAATGTGAAAGACCGAGAAGGACTTTTATCCCTCGAGCGTGTACTGATATCTGGCTCCCGACGACCGTCATCCAGTACCGGAGCAGTTCGCGTGCCAGCAACCTGTTCCCTGGCGCGGGAGCCGTCTTTTGACCGAGAAGTGCGACGGTCCACCATGTTCGGGTCGATTGTAGACGTTGCGGACGTCGGGGCGTCCCGCACGGATCCAAACGCACATATACCCCAGGTGGGTACCTCCCCCATGACCCAGGAAATACCTGGTATCGAACTGCTCCTGACGGTACTCTATGGGCTACTCGGAGCTGGGTTGACGGCTCTCGGCGTCGTCGCCGAATACGTCAGTCTCCAGCACCTCGGGACGGGCGAACTGGCCGTCGCGATCTGGATGGCGATCTTCGGTGCGATCCTGCTGTATGGCGGCATTTACGCCGTCGGTTATCAGCGACTTGCCACACGACTTCGGTGATACCGTCGCCGTCGGATTCGAGAACCGAACGCCGGTCTATCGACCCCGTCACCGCCGCAGAATCAATTTGAGTACGTCCTCGTCCTCGAGCACGTGCTGATCGCCGACCTGTTGCTGGTCGTGCGTCGCACTCGACCCCGAGACGCGGGCAAACCGGAATCGCTCCTTGAACTCACCCCCGAGTTTCTCGACTGCCTCCTCGATCGTCGACCCCTCCCGCAACACGAGCGGTTCCTCGTAATCGACACCGCGACCCGGCTTGTCCATGTAGACACGGATCAAGCCGAGGTTTTCCCACATGCGATCCTTGAGCGCGTCGAGCCCACGCTCTTCATCGGCGCTGATGAAGGTCACGGCCTCGGGGTCGAGACCGAGCTCCAGGAGCTGTTCGTCGACGGTCTCCTTGTAGTCTGGATTGATCAGGTCGACCTTGTTGACGCAGGTTATCGACGGGATGTACTCGCGGTTGTCCATCAGCCCGTCGATGAGTCGGTCGATGTCGACGTGTTCGCCGAGGTTGAGGTCGGCGTTGACGTAGCCCTGATCACGCAACACCTCCTTGATCGTGTCGTCGTCCAGTTTCTGGTCGACGCTCGAGGTTATCTTGATGCCGTCTTTAATTTTCGGCCGAACGGTGACCCGTGGCGGCTCCTGATCGACGCGGATGTTGATGTCGTACAGTTCCTCCTGGAGGCGTTCGTACTGCTGGATCTCGAACACCGAGAGCACGAAGAGAATCAGGTCGGCGTTGCGGACCACCGAGAGAACCTGTTTCCCGTCGCCGCGACCATCAGCCGCCCCCTCGATTAACCCCGGAACGTCCAGCAACTGGATGTTCGCCCCCCGGTGTCTGCACATCCCGGGGTTGACATCGAGGGTCGTGAACTCGTACTCACCCGTCTCACTCTCGGCATTGGTCAACGAGTTCAGGAGCGATGACTTTCCGACGCTGGGAAACCCGACAAGAGCGACCGTGGCATCGCCAGTCTTCTCGACGGAGTAACCGGTCCCGCCACCTGCCGAGGACTGGTTCTGGAGTTTCTCTTTCTTCTCGGCGAGTTTCGACTTCAGCCGCCCGATGTGGGCTTCCGTTGACTTGTTGTAGGGCGTGTTGGCGATTTCCTCCTCGATTGCCTGGATCTCCTCCTCGAGCCCCATTCTACCTAGGTCCACCCGGTCGCGGTGAAAAACCCTTTCGACCTCACGACGACCCCACGTGAGCCCGGCGTCTGCTGTCAGTTCAATCGATGCCGATGGCGCCATTCGCACCCACACCGGCGTGCTCGGAAGACAGGTGGGTCGTCGTGTGCGGGCCTGTCTCTCCTCGCGTGCAGGGCTACTCCCGTGGACCGCCACGACGCTCTATCGCACGAGTGGGCGCGAGCGTCGGTACGCCACTTTCGACACCGATAAACGAACGTCGAATACCACTCGGCTGTAGACGACCGACCCTTCCTCGCTTCGCGATAGCACGCAGATCGTCCTCCCAGCAGCGGCGCTCACCGGTCACGAGGAGCGGATCTACGAGGAGGTCATGATCACGGGTTTTCGAAGGGCGAGGACCACTTGCGGATCATCGTCAGTCCGGTCGAGATCGAACGGGTGAGCCAGTACCTGGCGGGACAGGGAGTCAAACTCCGCTGACGGTGGGGATACGCGACAACGCGGCGAGGGACAGAACAGCCCCCTCGGTCGACAGAACGGAGCTCGAGTGAGACTTACGAGGCGTTACCCTCGAGTGACGTTTGGGCGTGGAGGTCCGTTTTCAGCGCGTCGTGAACCTTACAGAGTTCGTTGGCACGGTCGATGACCTTCTCGGCGGTCTCGTCGTCGACGTCTGCCTCGACGCGGATGTCGAAGTGGACCGCCGCGAGTTTGTCGTCGTCGTTGAGCTCGCCGGTCACGTCGATCGACAGGGTTCCGAGCTCCTCCACGCCGCGCTGTTGGCCGCCGACGCGAAGGGCGGGGACGTAACACGCCGCGTAGGAGGCGAGCAGCGACTCGAGGGTATCGGGTGTCTCCTCGCCCGTGGCATCGATGGTCAGTTCGTAGTCGCGAATCTCGCTGGTCGAGGCGAACCCGTCTTCGGACGTCGTGGTGACTTCTTTTGCCATTGCAGTTTCACAGTCGGTTGCACGCACGGTAAACGTTTTTCTCTCGGTCGGATTCGCCAGGGCGGAGAGGGCGGGTCGGACGTCCACGCCTGCGACTGGCTTCACCCCGGCTCGCCAGCCGTCGCACTCGGGACCGTGCTCGCGATCATCGGCCGGCTCGGAAGATCTCGTCGACCTGGAGCGGTCGCTCGAAGCGGTCTTCGAGCCCGCGGCCGAGGAACGCACCGCACCCTTCGCATTATCGGCCAGAGAAACGTGCCGATTGGCGCGTTTCGTACGCCGGTGACCCCTACAGCGTGAACGACTCGTCGCCCTCGAGGGCCACGACCTCGGCATCGGAGCCGGCGTCGGCAACGCGGGCCGCAAAGTCCGCGGGATCCTGCTCGATCGGCGGGAAGGTATCGTAGTGTTGTGGGAAGGCGTAGTCGACGTCGAGCCAGTCGACAGCGATGGCAGCCTGCCAGGGCCCCATCGTGAAGTGATCGCCGATCGGGACCGCCGCCGCGTCCGGCTCGAGGTACTCGCCGACGACATCGCGCATCTCGCTCATGAGCGCGGTGTCCCCGGCGTGGTAGAACGAGGTCCCGTCGGCGTCGCTCGCGGGGTCGGTATCCGAGATGACGAACCCCGCTGGCATGCCAGCGTCGACGTCGTACTCGGTCATGATGCCGTTGGTGTGGTCGGCACGGTGCATGGTGACGAACGCGTCGCCACACTCGACGGTTCCCCCCAGATTCATCCCCATCCCGCCGACGGCGTCCTCGTAGCCGAACTCCTCCTGGCAGTAGGAGACGAGTTCCGGCGTGGCCACGAGCGTCGCGTCGGCGAACGACCCGGCGTCCGCCACGTGATCGGCGTGGCCGTGTGTAAGCAGGACGTAGTCGGGCGTCGGGACGTCACTCGCATCGAGATCCGTCTTCGGATTGTCGAAGAACGGGTCGATCAGCAGGTCAGTCTCACCGACCGAAACGTGCCACGTTGAGTGGCCGTGCCAGGTTAGCTCCATTGCGTTCGAAACTAGTGCCGTTGTGATCATAAATGTGCACATTCGAGCACGATGTCGCCGACAGCGAAGACGACACGTGCCGACGGCGGCAGACGTTTCAGACTTTTGTAGTGGGCACGCCAAGTTGCGAGTATGCTCGCGCTGTCACTCGAGGAATTCATGATCGAGCTCAAGGAGGGGGCCGTGAAAAACGTCGGGCCGACGAACAAGGCGGCCACCGCGAAACTGTTCTCGGTCACGGACGCCACGGCCCGGGAGTTCGGCGACCGACGTGTCAAACTCGTCTTCACCGACGACGAGGGCAACGAGGTACAGGTCGCGCTGTTCCCGGCGGAGGCCGAGTCCATCGCCGCCGACCTCGAGACACTCGAGGCAACATCCCCGGTGTTCGAGGACGATTGAAACGGGCAGGGCCGGGGAAATCGCCTGCAAGCAGCCAAGTGAGGGGGCCATCGCTTGGTCGTAGCAGGGCAACCCCCTGGCGAACGAATTTCGACAACCGTTTTAGGACGAACCTGTTTGGTGGAAGTAGATGGGAAACTGTATCATCTGTGGCAAACCCGTCGACGGCCATGTCTGTGAGTTCCATCAGGAGGACGTCGCCTTCGAGTTCGAAGGCACCTCCCCATCGGAACTCGTGCCGTCCCGGTACTACCGGGGCACGGTCGACGGCTACGCCGACTTCGGTCTCTTCGTCGACATCGGAGACCACGTCACGGGTTTGCTCCACCGAAGCGAGTTGGATAGACGCCTCGAGAGTCTCGAGTACGAATCGGGCGATTCGCTGTACGTGCAGGTACTGGACGTACGCGACAACGGAAACATCGACCTCGGCTGGTCGATCCGCCAGGGCGAAGACGAGTTCCGCGGGAAGGTCATCCAGACACCCAACGGGCAGGTGCTGCCCGAAGCGCGCGAAAACGACAGCAGCGGTGAAGACCGTGAGGCCACCGGCCGAACCGATGTGACGCCGGAGACGTCAACTGACGTCGCCGAATCGAGCACCACCGACGCCGCTCCGGAAGCCAGCACCCCCGAACCGGCCCCGGGGACAGACAGCAGCGAGGCTGCATCCGAACCGGACACCAGTGGGGCCACCGTCGCAGCGACCGCCGACGGCGAGTCAACGGTGGACTCGGCGGCCCTCGGCGACACGGAACCGCCCGGGACCACCGAGCCCGAGGAGCCGACGACGCTCAACCGCACGAGCGTCGAGAGCCTCGAGAACCAGGTCGGCTCGTTGATCCGGATCGAGGGTGAAATATCGGGCGTCCGGCAAACGAGCGGTCCCACCGTGTTCGAACTCAGCGACGAGACGGGAACGGTCGAGTGTGCGGCGTTCGAGGAGGCAGGCGTTCGCGCCTACCCCGACGTCGAAATCGAAGACGTCGTCGCCCTCGAGGGCGAAGTCGAGCGCCACCACGGGGACCTGCAGGTCGAGACCGAGGCGCTCAACGTCCTCGACGGGGAGCGAGCCACCACGGTTCGAGACCGTCTCGAAGAGGCCATCGAACAGCAGGCCCGTCCAACGATCGTCGCTCCCCTGGCAGACGACGAGCTGGTCGACAGCGTGGCAGATGAGATCGTCGACGCCGCCACGGCCATCCGACGCGCCGTCATGGAGGCCCGGCCGATCGTCGTCCGCCACAGCGCAAGTGCCGACGGCTACGTCGCCGGCGCCGCCGTCGAACGCGCCGTGTTGCCGCTCATCCGCGAGAAACACACTCGAGACGACGCGGTGTACCACTACTTCGAGCGCCGTCCACTCGATGGACAGGTTTACGACATGGACGCCGCCACTGGCGACGTCACCTCGATGCTCGAAGCACGGGACCGCCACGGTGAGCAATTGCCGCTGGTGATCCTCGTGGATGCCGGCGTCACCCGTGACTCCGCCGACGGCTACGAACTCCTCGACATCTACGGGGCCGATCGCCTGGTCATCGACGACAGCCGCGGCGACCCCGAAATCACCGACAGCGTCTCGGTTGCCGTCTCGCCCTCACTCGCCGGCGAAGAGCGTGACCTCGAGTCGATCACCTCGAGCGTGCTCGCAGCGAACGTCGCCGCCCACGTCAACGACGACGTCCGTGGCGAACTCGAGCACCTTCCCGCCGTGAGCTTCTGGGACGGGGTTCCCGATGTCTACGCCGATCTCGCGGCAGATGCGGGCTACGACGAGACGGCCCTACAGGAGCGCCGTGAGGCCGTCGCCCTCGAGGCCTACTACCAGTCCTACAAGGACAAGCGTGAACTGGTCGCTGACCTGCTGTTCAACGGTGACGGCGAGGGACCAGCTGAGGGCGACCTCGCGGCCCACGTCGCCGAGCAGTTCCGGGCGAAACTGGGTCGCGAACTCGAGACCGCTCGCGAGAACCTCGAGACGGTCGACGTCGACGGGCTCGAGGTGGCCGTCCTCGACACGGCAGCGTTCATCCACCGGTTCAACTTCCCGACGACGACCCTGTTGCTCGACGAACTCCACCGCGACGGCTCGGAGACGGTGACGCTGGGACTCGGCGAGGACGAACTGCACGTTCGTGCCGACGACCCGGTCGACGTTCGGGCACTCGGCGGCGCGATCGACGATGCAGTCCCCGAAGCCGGGGTGTGCGTCGTTGGCGGTCGCGACGGCTACCTCGAGTTCCTCTCGGGCGAGCGCGAGGCCGTCAGGCAGGCGGCCCTCGAGGCACTGGGCGAGACACTCGCCTGAATCGAGGGCGACGCCACGTCCCGACTCAGTTATGTTTCGATAGTAACGTCTTTGCGTGGGGCCGTACGAGTGAACTGCATGAGCCCGAGCGTCAGAGCGCGCTTCGAAGCGAGAGCCAATCACATCGCCTCGCTCGTGATCACCGGACTCTGGCTCGGCTTGCTCCTGAGCGGTGTCGGCGGGAATCTCTGGCTCGTGGTGTTGATCGTCGGGTACGCCGCCGTGCTCCCCCTGGTGAACGCCCTGTTCGGTGAGGACGAATGGGAGGACTCCTGGACGGAGGCGGACCGAGAAACCGGGTCAGCACCGCCAGTGCAGTCGGGTGACGAGACAGCATCAGCCAAGTCTGCACTCGAGACCCTCAGACAGCGGTACGCCGCGGGCGAACTCACAGACGAGCAGTTCGAGCGCAAACTCGAGCGTTTGCTCGAGGTCGAGACGCTCGAGGACGCGGAGGGCTGGAAACGGGACGCTCGCCCATCGCGGGACCAGGAAGGCTCGGCGGTGAGAGACCTCAAGCACGAGTGAGGGCGATGAGAGGGGG